>Ga0101944_10001314_pt1 | contig 53283 bp, 54 predicted proteins | sample DewCreD2012metaG_FD_75245 | JGI IMG/M metagenome (GOLD analysis project Ga0101944, IMG submission 75245) | Hot spring sediment bacterial and archeal communities from British Columbia, Canada, to study Microbial Dark Matter (Phase II) - Dewar... ... | reverse complement strand
ACACAGCCTATTCAAGCTGACCTAACTTTTCCAGTTTAAGGAGTTTTACGAGAACTAAACCTGGAATAACTGTCAGGTAAGCGGTGCCGATTACGATTCTGGCTAAGGGCAAATCGAGGAACAGCGAGAGGTACATTACGACTTGCAGAATCACCACTATAGCCAAGAAATGACTGGAAAAATACTGCTGGCTCATTTTTATCCGCTGAGTTATTGGTTAGTTACTTGTTGGTAGATTGCCGACATTTTCGGTGCCACCGCGCCAATGTCGTAGTCCTGTACTGTTTTTGCGCCATTCAAAGTGAGGCGTTCGCGCAGCTCTGTATCTTTGATGATGCGTAACAGGTTAGACGTTAAGTCCTCTAGTTTGTGGGGTTCAAAAAGCAGCCCGTTATGTTCGTGGATAACGGTTTCTTTCATGATTCCAAACTCGGGTGCAACCACCGCCAACCCCGCTGCCCAAGCCTCCAAAGTTGCTATGTAGCCAAAGTTGGTTGCCACAAACACGTCGCTGCCCCATAGGAAGTTGCGCACATCAGTTTGCTTGCCCGCCATGTTGACGCAGTCTTCCAAGTGTAGCTCTTTGATTAAGAGCTTAAGGGTCTCGTTCATTCGTCCATAGCCGACCATCGTTAGCTTTGCGTTAGGCATTTCGTCGTGAACCCGTTTGAAAGCTTTGATTACCAAGTCAGGGGTTTGGAGCGGCTCGAACCTGCCGACATAGATAAGCGTTAAATCGTGGGGTTTGGCGGGGTTTGGGTTTTTGAATTTTGATGCATTAACAAAGTTGGTTACAAGGTGGCTTTTTTTGCCTACGCCCAAGTCTTCAAGTGCGCCCAGAATCTCTTTGGAGTAAGTGGTTACTGCAGCCACGTCATCTTCCAGAATCGCCTTAACGCGGGGAGAATCCAAAGGCATACCCCCATGCACTGGGTTGCCGACGAAGCCACCGTGCAAGGTCAACACTAACGGCTTACCGAAACGCCTGCTTAGGTAAATGCCTAAATCGATGTATTCAAGGTCGCTCCATATGCCGTGAATGTGGAAGACGTCAGCGGATTTGGCGCATTCTAAGCTGCATGCTTCTTGGTATAGGCTTGTGAACTTCATTTTCTGCAGCAGCATAGGCGCAGTAGTGGAGTGCGACGCATACAGGTAGGCACCGTTTAATACGTCAACAGGGTTTGGGCCCAGTCGGTACACTTTTAGGTAGCCTGAATCTTCGAATTTTTTGATTTTTCTCGGTATCCAGGTTAGTTTGGCGCGGCCTGTGATGAGCGAGAAATCTATGGCTTGCTTCTTTGCCAGATACGTGGATAACCAGAGGATGTAGCGTTCTAATCCACCTATTTCTATGGGCCAAAAACGTTCCCAGACATGACATACCTTCAAGAATCTAACCTCTCCAAACTGTTTTAGTTGCATCCAAAATACTGGTTAAATAGCGTCATAAACCGCAGAGAAAACTTTTCCAAAGAAAACCCTGCTGCAATCTGTTTTGCTTCTTCGCTTTTTTCAGGCGACCACGCAGCCATTTCGCTTGAGATTTTTTGCGCTGCCACTTCGATGGTGCTGTATCGGTATTGCTCTGGAACGAATTCGCGCATGCCGCCAGAATCGTGAACTATGGGCACGCATCCCAACGCCATGGCTTCGACGATGGAGATGCCGAAATGCTCCCCCACCATAGTGTGTAAGTAAAGTTTTGCTCGCTGCAGCAAACTGATTTTTTGTGCGGCTGACGCGTTTGGGTAAAACTTGACGCGGTCAGCTAAGTTCAATTTTTTTACCAGCATCTGCAGACGTTCGAGGGTGTTTTGGCTGCATAAGCGTCCGATTACTGCGAAGTGTATGCTGCTGTCTGTTTGGTGGGCTATGTAGGGTATTCTTTCGAGGAGTTTGTTTTCATCTAAACGGGAGGTTGTGACCACAAGGTTTTCTTGGGGTTCTTTTGTGGTGTTTTTGCCGATTTCACCTATTTTGGATGCGAACGGCGGATACAGCACCTCAACGGGTTTCCCTGAGAACCGCTGAATTTCCTCTGCAGTGTAGTTGCTGTTGGCAAGCACCAACCGTTTACTGTAGTCAACCAAGTTTTTTTCCAGCAAAACCTCAGGGAAAGTGCCTGCTTGGGTGAGACGGGGGTGGCTTAAGTAGGGGAACTGCGGGTTGAAGGCGCTTCGGTTTAGGTGGGGGTAGTGTATGTAGCTGACATTTGTCCAGGGGTATACGCAGTTTGAGAAGGCGTCGATGAGGGTGGTGCATTTGTTTTTGGCGATGTATGAGTGGAGGATGGTTTGGTAGAAGTCAAGCAAGCCGCGGGGGGCAAAGCGGGTGGGTTGCTGGATGGTGCGGATTTTTGGGTGGAGGGGTTCACCGAAGAAGTTTCTGATTTCAACGGGGGCTATTTGGGTGCTGGAAAAGACTGTGACGGGGTGGTTGTGTTGGGCGAGGGTGTTTGCGATGGCTAATGCGACGTATTCTCCGCCTCCGTAGACGTTTAGGGTGGGGCAGAACACTCCGATTTCGTGGTTCATGGCTTTCTCGCCTGTTGGGCTGAAAAACAAACGGTATTTTGATTTAAGGCATGATTTTGCCTGAATTTGTAGCTGAATTGCTTGCAAACGCGACTTTGCAAGGTGCTTTATTTCGGTTTTCAAAAGCCTATAAAAATGATGCATCCCAGTAGGGTTTTCAAAATTCAGGAAGAGAGAGAAATGAATACATATGCAACAGCAAACAGACTGCACTCCCTAAACCGCAAACTAAAAAAGCCCACCGCACTGTTCATCGTCGCGCTTTTCGCCGCAGGCATCCTTTCAGCGTTTTCAGTGACGTCGGTTAGTGCAGCAACATCAACTTCTGCCCTCCACACATCAGGGTCCTATATCCTTGATGCAGACGGCAACGTCGTCTACTTGCGTGGTATGGGTCTCGCCGGTATGGTGCCTGACCTGCTTTTGTGGGGTCAAGGCCAAAGTGACAATTGGGGCAACCAATGGAACTACAACCCCACCTCTGTCATGGATCAAACCTTCGCCGAGATGAGAGACAAATGGCACATCAACATGATCCGCGTCTTCATCTACCCAAGCTGGTACTACCGAGACAACATCGTACCCGCACAGGAAGACCCCGCCAGCTACGGTTCATCGACAACGCCGATAAGCGTCAAAACTTACTTGCGAACGCTATGTCAAGAGGCAGACAAATACGGCATCTACGTAAACGTCGTTCCCTACATGCTGACGCCGTCGAGTAGCTCGTTTGGAGCTGACCCCTACGCAAGCAGTGGTTACGGATGGCAGGGCATGCCCATGTGTGGTTGGGATGAACCTGCACAAAGGTTCCTACGAGACGCAGGTTACGGCAACAACGAGTTAGGCTTCTGGAGCTGGTTCTGGACCGACATGGCAAACACATTAAAAGACTACCCCAACGCGATCTTTGAAGCTTGGAATGAACCAAACCTCGGCAGCGACGTAGACCCCATACCATCGGGATACATGTCCTACCTAACAACCATGTACAACGCTATCCGCTCAACGGGCGCGACTAACCTGATTATGATGCAGTGGCATATGGGTTGGTTCCCTAACGGTTACGGCAACGACCTCAGCTGGTGTAAACAAATCGCCACCGCCATCCCAACCGCAACAAACCTCGTCTACACCACCCACCTCTACTATTATGCGCCAACAGACTTAACCTCGTACTGGGCAAAAGACTACGCTGGTCTTAAAGCGCAACTGCAAGCAGGCATCGCAACCATGGGCGTCACCGCACCCTTAGTCATCAACGAAGAAGGCTCATGCCTACAGCGCTCACCAAACAGACAAAACGACGTAAACTGGTGGACAAACCTACTCAAAGCACAATACGACCTCGGCGTCGGCGCATGCGCATACTACTGGCTTAGTGATTCAGGACTCGGCGGAGTCTACGCGGGAGAAACCATGCTTAGCAGCGGCTACACACCAAACGACATGGGCACCGCATTCATAAACGCCTACGTGCCTCAACAGAAAACCACCGTAGCAACCCCAACACCTACACCAGCACCCACAGAAACCCCTGAGCCAACTCCTGTAGCAACACCTGAACCGACTGCTGAACCAACCGCAACCCCCCAACCAACTACTGAGTCAACTTCAACCGCCACGCCAGAACCCGCACAAACCAGCACCACCACAACATCATCATCTGCCCCGAAACAAACCGCCACCTCTACACCAACCCCATCGCCTCAGCCAACATCAACGCCGGCTCCAACACCAGAGCCCACCGAATCAACCCAGCACAGAGACCCTGAACCCGCAAAGGTGCTGCAACCCACTTTCGAGTTTACCTACAAAAACTGGTTCATACTATACTGGCCAAGGTTCAACATGTGGTTTGCATACCGCTACTGGTAAACCTGCAACAACCCTTTTCTTTTTTTCAGTTAAGCTTTTAGTTGTCCTTTTATGAAACCCGCCGTCCACGCAGCATGCTTAAACCCGTAATGAAGCGGCAACAGAAATAGCTGTTTTTGACCAAGAAACCTGTAAGCGGGAAACGAGTAGAGAACCCCCGTAATCAACCCCGCAAGAGGGGACATACGCAGAAAAGAGTACGCACCCAAAGTTTTCTGGAAACACTTTTGGCAGCCATATCCATACCAAAAATATTTCCGCCACAACCCTTCAGGCGACGACAGCCCTCCGTGCAACTCGTAGAATTCGGCGGTGTTAGGTTGAATAAGCCACCCCGCCCTCTTTATCCGCAGAACCAAATCCATATCTTCACCTGCACCGCTGATGCCCTCATCAAAGCCTTTAACCTGACGAATTGCTTCAGCGCGAAACGTGGAACCGCCTGTGCCGATGAGTTTCTCTGTTTTCCACACAAAACTCTTTGGTTTGCCATAGCTTTTTTGGTTAACGATGTGGGGGGCGACTTCAAGGTTGAGGATAAAGTTGTGTGGAACCGTTTTGAAGACCCCTGCGGTTACGCCAACTTTTGGGTTACCGTTTAGTGTTTGGACTTGTGTTTGGATGTAGTTGGGTGTGAGGATTTCGTCTGCGTCTACAAAAAGGATGAATTCGCCGTCTGCTGAGTCAACGACGATGTTTCTTGCGTGCCCCAGCCCTTGTCCATGCGTTTTGAAGGCTTTGGCTCGACTGTTGAGTAGGGTTGTGTAGTGGCTGATTATTTGCGGGGTTCTGTCTTTGCTGCCATCATCAACGAATATGACCTGCGTTTTCTCTTTTGGGTAGTCTTGTCTTAGGATGCTTTCAACAGCGTTGGGCAACATGTTTTCGCCGTTTCGAACGCAAACCCCCACCGTGATAAGTGAACTCATCTTCAGCATCATCCAAAACGTTAACTTTCTCGCCTAAGCCATGCCCATAACCCCTTAGGTGAGCACGCAAAAAACCAACCAACCACGCAAGCCGCTTGTAAGTATAGTGAAAAGGCAAAAGAAAGAAGGACATTTTATGAGTCAACAGGTAAGCGCCAGGCAGCCTCAAAACCCCTGCGATGAACCCCGCCATCGGCGACATCTGCAAGAGGTTTAATGAGTTGGGGTCTTTATGAAAAATGAAATGCCCACCCTGGCCATACCATCCGTATTGGCTCCAAAGAGTCTGCCATGTTGCGCGGGTTGCTTCAGTGAAGCTCTCTTTCGTAAAAGCGAGCGCCCATCCATCAGCTTTAACTCTGTAGGCGATGTCGGTGTCTTCTGCGGCGCCGTTGATGCGGGTGTCAAAGCCGCCGACGCCTCTAACGGCGATAACACGGTAGATTGCTCCTTCGGCTCCAGGCAGGTACCCAAACTTAGAAACCTTACCGGGCTGCCCATAGATTGAATCTACAGCGTAAACGATGTTTTCTAAATCCGCCGCTAAACCGTAACCGACGTGGACGTTGAATTTTGCGCCTGCGATGCCTACTTCGGGGTGCTGCTCCATGAAGGCAACTTGGTTTGCTAAGTAATCGTTTGGGAGGGTCATGTCGGCGTCGAGCCAAACGATGTATTTTCCTTGGGCTTTCTGCACCACGGTTTGACGGGCAATTCCGAGGCCGCTGTTTTCTTTAATGAATTGGGTGTCTCTGAAGTTGCGTTTAAGGTTGTTTTTGATTACTTGGAGGGTGTCGTCTTGGCTGTTGCCGTCAACTACGAGTAATTCTATGTTTTCTGCAGGAAACGTTTGGCTGCATAAGCTGTCTACAGCGTTCTTGACAAGCGCAGCACCGTTCTTAACACATAACCCTACTGTGACAACGAAAGATTCAACCAAACAAACCAACTCCAACTGTTTCCATGGAAAACGCAACAGACGCCACGTTTTCACTGCGTTTGAATGCGTTTTTCTCCAACATAATAGGATGCAAATATCAGTTCTATGCAGAAACCTAAAGGAGGCAGAGGACGCTGCGGCGAAACCGTGCGTTTAACGCACCGTTTGATCATTTTGGGCTTTATATAAGGGAGGGGAGGTCAGCTGTGAGACATCGCGTGGTTCCAGCCTTTGCGGATACGAATTCGTATGCGCACCTATGAGGGGCCTATAGAAAAAATCGCAAGCCGTTGCTCTTTTACTAAATCAACTGTTTTTCCCTTAACACTTCCTCACTTAACGTTGACCTTGATTCCTGGGATGGCTTCCAAAATGCAAAGTTGCGCTTAGTAAAAAACGAAGTCAACGCCGTTAGCAAGATAAGGTTGTTCTGTATGAGTTCAAGCGCCGTCACGCGAGTTTTTTTGGCAGCAAAAACTGCACCAACAAAAATCGCCATCGCCAACGCCAATAATGGATACTGAAACATCACAGCCACCGAAAAAACCGCGAAAACAACCAGCAGCACAGGATTGAAAATGTGCAGCATTATCTCGGGGATAGCGATTCTTTTAGGCAGTGCCAATTTGCCGTGAACAAGCAGATTCAGCGAGCGCGCCCAAAGATGCTGCAAGTGGCTGGCACGCCGAACCTTAATCGCAACTTTGTTGACCCATTTTGTTGGGCTAAGAGTGAAAAAGCCAAGTTCAGGAATCAAAAGCGCTCTTCGCTTGGTTTGCACGATGTCTAATGCTGTTCCAGAATCGTCGGTGGCGTGATTGAACTCGGTTAGAGCACTTTTTTTGTAAGCCGCAAAGCCGCCTTGGAAAAAGATGGTTGAATGGATTTTTGATTCGCCGATTCTGACGGATTGAATGGTGCTGTCGTAGAATTGCTCACTAAGCGTCACCCACGTATCCTGTGGATTAAGCAGCAACTCTCTTGCAGTTATGGCGCCGACGTTTGGGTCAGAAAGGTAAGAAACAGCTTTACTCAAAATGTCACTTGGCCAAAAACAATCCACATCAGAAATAATAACCACATCCGCATCAACGCCTTTCAGCGCATTGTTCAGGCAGCCTGCTTTGCCAAGGTGAACCTTGCTGTCGTAGAGGGAGATTTTCGGCGCGGAATGAGTAGAAACATAGTTGTTAACCTCTTGCATGGTGCCGTCTGTGGAACAGTCATTGATGACGGTGATTTGCATCTTGTCAGGTGGATAGAGCACTTTAGAAATGTTATCCAGCTTGAGCCGAATCACTTTTTCTTCGTTATGCACTGGGATAAAGATGGCTGTTGAAGGCAAATAACTGCTGTCTAAGTTTAGGTTCCAACCAGACTTAGCGCGTTTCTTCATGTACAGAAAGTACACTGCTGGAACACCAAAGAAAACCGCGCCGACTGCGACCCAAACAACCAAAACTAAACTCACATCTTCACCTCACTCAAAACAAAATCCTGCGGCAACTCGACAGAAGGTAGACCGCTTTTGAATAAGCGAAACGTCTCAGCAGCTTGTCGCTCCTTTGATACCCCAATAACCAATCCGCTTAAACCAGAAAGACCCGCCAGATAACCCACAGCCTCAGCAGGCTTAAGATAACCCGCGGCAAGAACACTCATGGCGATAACTTCAGCTTCGCAAGCGCGATTGAGGGCTTGTTCGCATTCCAGCTTTGAGGGACACATCTGGAAGCCAACTTTGTTGAAGGCAGATGTCAGGGTTAGTTTGCTGAAATCTATGTTCCACTCTCTGAATTTGTTGACTAAGTAGGGAAAGTTGCGTGTTTCAAAACCAGGGCGAATATTTCGTTCTTCAAGGAAATCAATGTAGGATTTGCAGAGACCCTCAAGGTTTAGGGCCAGCGCCATGTCCGTTACGAGTTCATGAAGCATAAACGATTCAAGAACCACGTTTCTCTTAGCCGCTGCTTTTATGCGGGAAAGCTCGTATGCCACATAGGTTTTTAGAAGCGCTGAAAGGTTCAACCTCAAAAGCCCAGCAACGTTCGACGCCACAACTTTGATGTTTGAGGATAAGAGTAGCTCTTTAGCTAAACTTTTAGCTAAACCCGAAACACCCCCGTTGTGGGTTGCTTTGCGCACGTATTCGTAAGCGTAAGGTGCAATCGCATACAAGCGGACGGGTTCACCGCTGTGGTTTTGGCTGACTTTTTCAATTATTGAAAGCGTGGTTTGATCGACGGAGAACATGAAGCCGTCCGCGCCGTTCTCCAAGCTAAGCGCCACCAAGTTCGCTGCGTGCTCTATGGTTTCTTGGTTTTGGTCAAAACGTGTGCGTGCTCTCTGCTGGGATAGGTGGCTGATTCCATGAAAAGGGTTGTCACCCACTAAAAGACTGAACTGAGCATTTGTCATCTACATTTCTCCCGTACTTGCTCTAAAAGATAATCGACTTTTAGGGCACTGCAGAAATCTGAAACGGCATGTTGACCCGAAGTCACCGCGTTAAAGAAGTGCAGGGTTTCACGGTAGTATTCTGGTCCGCCCAAGAGGAAGTCAACGTTGTCGTCCATGTCGTGCCGATACCACTTTGCTGGCGGTGACTGGTTCAGTTCTAATCGCAGTTCATCGTCGTTTACATGCAAAGTACCCATCGTTCCATGTATGGTTAAGCCGAATTCGGGCATGCGATACCCCCGTTTACGCCAAGACACCTCAAACTTGCCCTGCAACCCGCCAAAACCGTTCACATAAAAAGTTACGTCATCTTCCGAGAGGGGTGTGCATCGGTAATTGACGGTGGCAGACTCGACAGTTAAGTCTCCGAAAAGCCAAACTGCCATATCCACAACATGCGACCCCAAATCCTCAATTACGCCGCCTCGCAACATCGAAATTTTTGAGCCCTCAGGGATTTCCGCGAAATCAGAAGAGAACGCGTATGCCTCAAAAGAAACCAAATCTCCCAAAACGCATCTGTTTAGGAGTTCTTTGGCTTTGTTGAAGGTAACTGCGAAACGTTTCATGTAGCCGACCATGTTAACACCAAAATTATCTGCTATGGCACAAAGCTCCTGAGATTGCTGAAAACTTGAGGAGAGGGTTTTTTCTGTGAATACGTTTGGCGCAATTTTTTGGTCGTATACTTCTTTGATTATTTGGTAGTGCACTGGTATGGGGGTGGCCACGTAAACCGCGTTAAGACTCAAATCGGCGAATCTGCCGAGGTCATCGGTGATTGTTGCGTTGGGGAAGGCTTTTTTTGCGATTTTCCGCATCAGGACGCTTTTGTCGCATAAAGCGGCAACTGTGATGTGCGGGAAGGTGTTTAGGATACAGGCATGCATAACACCCATTTTTCCTAACCCAATGACTCCGACCCTCAGTTTAGAACCATCAGTTGACATAACCTCCCTCCAAAAACATAGCTAGTTCAATTCCAGAAAATACGCATCCCATGACTATGTGTAGTTTAAAGTGAAACTCTCAGCCAGTATACGCTTCATTATCCCCAAACCATGCCGCAACTTGAGTTTCTTCTTCCCTAAACGATCACGATAATCAATCGGCACCTCAACGATTTGGTACCCTCTGCGCTCCACGATGGCGTTCATCTCCACTTCGACATCAAAACCTTTGCTCTTCGGCATCCAACCCCGCAAAACCTCGCTGCGCACTACTCTCAAACCCGACAGTGGATCCTCAAGCTTAACCCCGTTCATTACTAACTGTGCGAACGCCAAAAGTTTGTTGCCTAAGTAGAAGGGGTTGGTGAGGGATTTTGAGTCGTTGTATTGACCTTTGAACCTGTTGCCGATTACCATGCCAACGTGGGGGTTTTGTTCCAGAACTTCAACCATGTGGGGAATGTATCCAGCTGGGTACGTGTAGTCCGCGTCAGTGAAAACCACATACGGCGTCTGCAAATTAAGCATCCGTAACCCTTGGAACAACGCGTCACCTTTGCCTTTGCCTTCTTGGAACAAAACGTCTGCACCCCTGTTTTTGGCGATTTCAATGGTTCGGTCAACGCTGTTGCCGTCAACCACAACCATGTAGGGGTTGTTTAGGACGTGCTGCATCTCGTCGATTGTAGGTCCAATTCCTTGCTCTTCGTTAAGAGCCGCAATAACCACTGAAACATTAGAACGAAGATCAATCATCCCTAAAAACCGCCTAAAAACAAAGCAAGATTCTAGCGGTTCAAGCGTCTTTTAAAGCCCTAAGGAAGTTACATCTGGAAAACTTGGGCAGTAATATAGAACCTTGTTTTGTTTTTCTATAACTTTTGCCCCACAAAAACATAGTGAAAGCAAACAATTTAGTTTGCTACAGCAAAATAAGCCCTCAACAGCTGCACAGTTTTTTCAACCACAAACAATGCGTCTTCATCGCACAGCGCAGCATGCATCGGTAACGTGATGGTTCTCGATAAAACGTCCTCAGCCACGGATAAGCTGCCAGCACCCAGTTTTTTGTAAACGTCCTGAAGATGGCAGGGCGGATAGAAAACCGTGCCTGTTTCTATGCCGAAATCCTCAAAAAGTGCTTGAGTAACTTCTTTTTTGTTTACTTTTTTGTCAAGAATCAAGGGATACTTGTAATAGCTACACCTGTTCTCTGTTGGGCAAGTTACCGTTTGGATGCCCTGAGTATCTCTGAACGCTTCATTGTAAATTTCAGCGATCTCGTTACGTCGTTTAATGAACTCTTCAAGTCGCCTCAACTGATAGATGCCCAAAACAGCCGAAACCTCAGGCAGCATCATATGTCTACCTAAATCTGCAAACTCCGTTTTTCCAAACCCTGAACCATAATAACGGTAGCGTTTAGCAAACGAGCACAGTTCACTGTTGTTTGTAACCAGCATACCGCCCTCGCCAGTCGTCAAAACCTTGGTTGGAGTGAAAGCAAAAACCGCCGCGTCACCGAAGCTGCCTACTTTCTGGTTGTTTACCTCTGCGCCGATGGCGTGGGTTGCATCCTCAATCAAGAACAGTTTGTGGTCTCGACAAATTTTTAGGATGGTTTTTAGGTCGGGATTTGGAAAGCCTGCGATGTGCGTTACGATGACGCCACGAGTGTTGGGCGTTAGTTTTTGCAGGAGGCTCTCTGCAGTCATAGAGAGGGTGTCTGCTTTGATGTCTGCAAAGGCAACTTTACCGCCTGAATTGACTACACTGTTGGGCACGGAAATGAAGCTGTTGGTGCATACGACAACTTCCCCGCCAGATGGGTTGAAGAAGCGCAATGCGGTTTCGTATGCGCTGGAATCTGAATCAAAAGCCACTGCGCCGCCAACCCCGATGTAGTTAGCCACCTGCTCCTCGAAGGTTTTCACGTTTTCGCCGTTTCTAAACTGCCCTTCTTCGAGAATCCTGCGGATGTCTGCCAGTAATGGTTCTATGTCTTCTTGTGGGAAAAATGGTTTAGAGGAGCGGATAAGTTTGGGCATGATGGGTTCCTTTAGAAGTCATATCTCACAGTGAATAGGTGGAGTTTTTCGTCTAAAATTGCGTGTATGACTTGCCATGTCGGGTGGCGGTAGAGCTTGTGGAAGATGAAGCCCAACCGCAAAGAGGCTGAAGCACCTTTTAGGGGTTTTAGCAGCAGCTGATTTCTTTTTTTGAAAACAATCCAGCTGTGAACTGATTCTCCGTAAAAGAGTTCGTTGAGCCACGAGGGGCTTTGTATGTAGCCGTGCCGCGACACCCTCTTCATTTCATTAAACATAGTTCGTGGATACGCTAAATGTTCAATCAGGTAATAGCTGGTTACAAATTCAAACGCGCGGTCCTTAAAAGGCAATGCGTAACAACTGCATAGAACAAACGGTTTGCCTGCAGTTTCAAGTTTTTTCATGCTTCTGTCTGGAACAGGCTCAACATAGAGGTCACATAGGACGTCGGCTTTGGGGAAAGGTTTTGCGCCGCAAGCAACATCCAAACAGAGGCCAGCACCTTCTGCGCTCAAACCCACAACGCGATTGTATGCCTGTTTTCCGAATTTGAAACGATCTAGTTCTGATTTTCGGATTGGACAGCGCCTAAGCGGCAGGTTTTGCCCCTGAGCGGCAGTTCTGTTTTGGTTTTGCTGCATTAAACAGCACTACTTACCGAGATGGCTTCAAGAGGTAACTTGCTAAGTTCCGCTAAGAGCGCGTTTTTGATGTATTCAACGTTTTCTTTTGTTACGCCGCAGTGCATCGGCAAGCACATCACCTGCGGGAGCACCCGTTCCGCGGTCTGCAAATCCCCTGCTTTTTTACCGTAAGTTTCTTTGTAGTATGGGTGGAGATGGCAGGGAGGGTAGTAAACATGCCCTGTTTCTATACCGTACTGCTCCTTTAGGGTGCCTGCAAGTTTTATACGGTCGATTGTGTCTGCGAGTTTTATGGGGTACTTGTAGTAGCTATGCCTAAAGTTAGGTGGAGTATAAAACACCTCGATACCTTCCACGTCTGAGAGAGCTTCTTGGTACCAGCCTGCAACCTGATTACGCTTCGCAAGGAACTCGTCAAGGTGCGCCAGCTGATTTTTTCCCACAATCGCTGAGAGTTCACTCATGCGCCAATTGTGCCCAAGCATAACCATCTGCCGATCAGAGTTTTGGCCATTAGTACGGGTTATTCGTATTTCACTTGCGAGTTCGTCGTCGTCAGTTATGATCATGCCTCCTTCGCACGCGGTCATAACTTTAGTTGGGTAGAAAGAGAAGCAGCCTGCGTCGCCGAAGGTTCCAGCCTTTTTCCCGTCCAGCATGGCGCCATGGGCGTGTGCGCAGTCCTCGATTAGAAAGAGCCCTTTCTGCTGACAGAATTCTTTGAGTTCATGGATTTGGGGGCACACTAACCCTGCAATGTGAACTACAATGACGCCCGCCGTGTTGCTGTTAACTTTTCGTTTCACGTCTTCGACGTCTATTCCTAAAGTCTGGGCGTTCATATCAGCGAAAACTGGTTTTCCACCCGCAAAAATCACACCGTTGGGGGTGGCTATGAATGTGTTAGTTGGAACAATAACTTCTCGGCCATTAAGCTTAAAGTGCCGCAATGTTACATCAAGCGATGCTGAACCTGAACTTACCGCGATGGCATGTTTAGCGTTGTTGTATTGAGCAAAATTTTCTTCGAACTCTGCACCGTATGGGCCATCGGTTAATTTTCCGCTTTTTAACATCGCTTTGATTTCACGGGTGATTTCTTCTATGCTTTCTTCTGAGAAGTAGGGACCAGCCCCAGAGATGTTCATTTTTTACGCTCCTTTATGATTTTTTATTTCGTTTCCGGTACAAAAAAGATAGTCCACCACAGAAAGGTTCGCAACAAACCCTCTGCGGGTCTGTGCATACACGGGGTGAGAAAAATTCTGAAAAACCAGTTTTATTCCTTCATGCTCAAACAACTGCTTGTCAATGTAGCCTTGACAGCCATTTCCCGCGAGTTGCGTGTCTGCCCCGACTTTTTTGCATTGCGCGACAATTAACTCTGATTTTTTTCCTTCCACGTTGAGCGATGAACTAAGGATTAAGGGGGTGTCGATTTTTAGAAACCGCATTAAGCCTTTTATGAGGTGCATGTTGAGGTCGATTAAGTGGTTCCATTCCCGCTGATAAGTGTCCTCAAAGAAATCCGAGTAATCGCTCCAATAGGGTGCTTTGCAGTAGCCATGTTTGAGGGTTAACCAGTGTTTTCTGCCCCAATTTGGTTCTGCTTTGTTTGCGATTTTTACTTCGTTGATAAGTAAGGGTTTGTTTTCGTGTTCGATAGGCACAGTCAACCATCTCACGCCATCTAAAGTCAATATTCGATTCCTGTTAGTAAACCCTTGCCGCTCAAACTGAACATTATCCTCTATGATGAATACATCTGCACGTTTAATTTTATCGAAAAAGCCAAGGTAAGGCAGATAATTGGGTTGGTGACCAGCAACAATCATCGGCTAATCGCCGCTACAGGGGCAATCTTTCAACGTAACGCACAACTTCGAAAGCTTCAGCCGCAGGTAAACTAACTTGGCTACCTCGAAAAGAAGCCAAATTAACCATCGACTCATAGGTGATGTAACGTTTTGTTTTCTGCGAGAGATGGCACTTCAACGCGGACCATTTTTCATCGACACAATCGGAGATATCAACGAAGTATGTGGGGGAAAAAGAGGGGGTAACCCTCGGTGTTTCATACGCTAAGAGTTGAGGGGCGTTTCGGAAAGCCGAAATGGATGCCCAGCCAACTTGACGGTGATCCTGGTGTATGTCGTTGACTGTGTGGGTGAGGATGGTTTCGGGTTTATGTTCGATGTAGAATGCTTCTAAGAAATCTATGGCTTTACTTGAACAGGGAATCTCCGTGTCTGGGAAATCTCCGAAGTGCACCTCTTTTGCGCCAAGCATTGTTAGGGCTGCGATGCTTTCTTTGGGTCTGACTTCGGGGTTACCGCTGTGTTCACCTTTTGACATGAAGACAGCTATGACTTTTTTACCCAGTTTAGATGCTACACGAACTGTTCCGCCGCAGCCTAATTCAATGTCGTCGGGATGGGCCCCTATGACTAAGATGGTGTTTGATTTAAGAACCAACTTTTTAGTCTCCAAAATTGTTGATTTAGAGGTTATTTTGATTGCTTGTTAGGTAGCCAACTTGAGCCACAACCCAACATATCTTTGATGATACTGGAAGGTACCTGTGGTCTCGTTAAGCCGCCAAAGCTCAAAAAACAAGTTCCCATAGAATCCAGCTTTAGCTATATCCCAATCGATTACGGTTGAATTATAACCTATAGTTACACCGTTTACTGTAACATTCTGCATGTTTAGGCGAAGAGGAATTTTGCGGTCAAGTTCATAACCTAAAGATATGTCCATTGGCAACTCGTATGTTTGGTTGTCGGCAACAAAAAAATTGAAGGCGCAAATCGAGGGTAAAGTGCTGTGTGTGTGGTTAAAGCTGTTGGGTTCAGATTGGGTTTGATTTCTGAATTTTACTTCCACACTGTAATAAGCGGACGAACCCAAATGATTGTTGACCACAACGTAAAGGCGCAAGTTTTCATCAGTTGTAGTGTTTGAGGGATACTCTACTTTATGGCTTGGTCCAAGTAGCCACATCTCACTGATCTTGTCGCCGACAGGAAAAACCAGCAGTTTCTGCAATGATGGCGAAGCTATAAGCAGCGACAGCGAAGCAGTAAGAACAAAAATAACTGTTCTAAACGAGTGTAGTTTCATGGCTGCGCCTCTTTTCTTGTTTGTTCAAAAAGGCCCAAACGCCTATGCCCGCAAAGAGAAACGAAACTGCGGCAGCTAAAGTCAAAAAAGTATGCAGATCGCTTTGTGAGGTGGCTATTAGGGTATCTTGCTGCAATTCAGATGCTTGTTGAGACACCCCGACGACTTTGCCTTGGCTTTGCTTTGCGTAACTGTAGGCTAAATCGTATTCTTTGCCTGCATAAGACAACTCAGCCTTAGACAACAAAACTGCAGCCTCGTTCAAGGGGGCTATTAATGATTTTACGTCTGCACCAGTGGATTCAGCTTGAGCAACCGCGCCGTAAGCGTTCAAGATTGCTTTTTTCGCTGCAATGATTGCTACTTGGGCGTTTTCTTGGCTTGCTAAAACAGAGGTAATAAAGAGAGTGTTGCACAATAGTGAAGCCAAAAGAAATCCCGCCGTTATGGTTAGTTTAGTCAAATTGTTTTACCTGCTACTTAGCAACTTTCGATGTAACCCTGAACTTGGACTTTGCTGGGACACAAGTTCTCCAGAATTTTACGTTTAACCGAGAAATCGTTTAGTCGCTTCTCCATGTTTTTGCTGCACCGTGCATAATCCTTGTAGGCATCTAAGTACTCGTGTCCTTTGCCTGTTAAGGTGTAGATTTGACTGTGGTCCTCAAACCGGATTAGTGATGCTTCAGCGATCTCGTTTAGGTAGCGTTGGAGAACTTTGTAGCTTAAGTTAGCTTGATACATAATCTGCGTTTTTTTAGCTTCTCTAGCGACGACGTTTAGTATGTCTGCTATGATGTCTAGTCTGTCACGATAATTTACCACGCTAAACAACTCACACGATTTAAAAAATTAAATGTGAAGCCAACCGCGGGTATTCTTTTTTATCTGTGGCTTTTCTTTTTTTGACTCTAAATACGCGGTTGCTCTTTTCTTGGTCGATTGTTTTGTTATGTTGTCTTTAACGAACTTTGTCCATCCGCCAACTTTGGGGTCTGGGGGGATGTATCTTTCTGCGTTCATTACCTGATGCTGCTTTAAGATGTCTTTGAAGGTTAAAACTTTGAAGTCTCGAGTCGCATGGATTACGGTGCCTTTATCGATGAAAAGGGAGCTATAATCGTTTATAGCTATGCCTTCAGCGCGTACTTTATCGTCTACTCGTTCGCGCCAGAGACGTTTCCATTCAAGTTTTAGTTCATCGACGTATTCTTTTTGTGTTAGAGCCATAAATAAGTGGTCCCTTCCTGTTAGAAGAGGAGAAGAAAAACGGTTTTCGATGATTGTTCTCGTAAAATTAGTTTGAGGTTAGCCCTCAACTTATTACTGTCTTTTTTGGCTTATTTAAAGTGCAAGGATAAATTGTTCTAGTTTTAGCTATCACTGAAAGCGTTTTTCTGTATTACTTACAGGTTTAATTTGAATCAATTTCATCTTAGACATAGAACATGACGTTTTTTAGAATGCACAAAGTTGAGTTGGTTCTGCTTCAAAATCCACTAAACAGTTAATTGAGCTTTACTTAATAAGTGTTCAGAACTTTAGATGGCGTTTAACGTTTAAATTGTACTTGTGCCTATTGATTTGCAGTGAATTTTATGGCAGTATCCGCTACTGTTAAGGAAATCTATTCTCAGCAATTCAACACCGTGTTGGAAAACGATAGCGCATCTAGATGTCTAGAAGGCTTCAAGAAAGGATTGCCCCCTGTCTTAGCTGTCCTAGACGACCACGATAACTATGTGGGGATGGTAAGCCGCCGCTCAGTTCTACGCACAAGACTCGACTTAAGCCGCACCAAAGTCAAAAGTCTAATGACTGTTGCGCCCGAGGTTAGTTTAGGCGATTCATTGAGCCGTGTTGCTAGATTAATGATTGGCAGCGGTGTACGGCAGCTTCCAGTTTTTGAAAAGAACCGAATAGTTGGTTTCGTGACTGACGAAGCGGTAATTCATGCAACGGTGGGTGCTGAATGGGGCAATAACCCTGTCGAGTCGATTATGACAAGGGCCCCTCACACCATGGACGCAAACCGAAGTGTGGGTGCAGTGTTGGGTTTGATGCGTGAATACGGCATATCTCATGTTCCAATAATGGAAAAAGGGAGACTCGCAGGCTTGGTGAGTATTCAAGACATCATAGGCAACCTCTACTGGCCACTGCAACGTATAGGCAACACTGACGTCGTTGGTGAACGCATCGAAACTTTAGCGGTGCCCGCCAAAGGCATCATGAGTTCGCCTGTTATTACTGTTGAGCCGAAAAAGAGCTTGCGGGAATGCGAGCAACTGATGCATAAACATGACATCTCATGCCTCTGTGTTGTGGATTCTGACCGATTGGTTGGAGTTGTAACAAAGTTGGATTTCTTAGAGCCAATCAGCCAGATGGAAACCGCTGAACGCCGCTTGAGTGTACAGTTTGGAACAAAAGACGTGGAAATCAGTCCAGAGCAGCAGCAGTTTATGATGACCGAGTTCGATTCGTTTGCACGGCGCTTCCAAGACGCATTCCAGTTGGGGTCATTGTTCGTTTACATGAAAACCCACAAAGGCACCAACATGCGGGGAACACCCATGATTCACTGCAGACTGCAATTCCGTACAACAAAAGGAAGCTTCTTTGCTGCCAGTGAAGGTTGGGGTGTTGAACCCACATTCAAAGTGGCCCTAGATCGTTTGGAGCGCAGATTGCTTCGCAGTAAAGAGTTGCTTGCCTACAACCCGCGATTTGCAAAGGATTATCTGCGTAAAGTCGGGTTACCCCAAGAAGAAAGCTAACTCTCAAAAAAGGGGCACGGGTTGCGTGTTCCTTTCTTCTTATTTTTTTAAGTTAAAAGCATGTTTTTCTTGAGTAAAGACTGGATGTTAAAGCGATAGTCTTAAAAGTAAAATCGGCGCCTAAGCTGTTAAGAGCGGCGTCTATGATCGAAAAATTACATCCATATGTAGTATTTCTTCCCATGGAGAAGAAAGACAAAATCCTAAGCGCAATATTCGGCTCCAAAGCAGGCGTCGACATACTACGCTTCTCCCTAAAACAAGGCATAAACAGAAACATCTACCAAAAAGACCTCGTGAACAAACTCAACTATTCCAATAAAACCATAATCGAAAACCTAAAGTCACTAACAGCCTTGGGCGTTTTGAACGAAAGCATGGAGAAAAACGAAAAAGAAGGCCGCATAATCTGGATTAAAGCCTACCAGCTCACCAACTTGGGCCGATGGTTTGCTCTGCTGCTTGCCGAAGAAGAGGAGATCACTGAAGCAGAAAAAACCGAGATACTTCAAAGCTTATTCCGCACCTACGTTAAGCAGGTTAAACGTTTAGCGGAAGAGATTGGGATTAACAAGAAGATGCTTGAGGAGACGTTTAAGGAAGAGATGAAAAATAACCCCTAAACGTGCTTTGTTTAAGTTAGGTGGGTTTGAGGGTAATTTGGAAAAAATATTTTATACTACAACCCTGCATTGTTGGCGTTAAGTGAAAGAGGAGAAAAGGTCTTGAAAAACAAATTATCTGCATGTTTCTTATTACTTACCATTGTGTGTGGTTTATCACTGACTTCTTTTGGCGGGGTTTCCGCGCAAACCGAGAATGTAAGAATCATCAGCTACAGTTATTATATCGATATGTTGGGTAACTTGGTTGTTGTGGGCGAAGTTCAAAACGTCGGCAACACCGTTATCGATTATGTAGTGGTTTCTGGAGCGGTGACAGGTTCAGACGGCAGTTACGTAGAATCAGGCAACCGCGTCTGGGCACTCAACCTCATCCCTGGACAGAAAGCACCATTCTACTTGGATTTCTTATCAAAATACACTAACAGCCAAACATGGTATGTCGGGGTCGCCGACGTAAGCCTAAGTATATACCAAGCACCTAGCACAACAAAATATCAGTATCAAGAAGTGAAAGTTTTAGATGACAAACCAGCACCTACTTCTGAAGGCGAATATTGGGTTAAAGGCAACCTAAAAAACAACGGTGCCCAAACAGCAACTGACGTAACCGTACTTGCAACATTCTACAATTCTTCTGGAACTGTAGTTGCAATCGGGTACAGCACAACCATATCGAGTCTCGCAGCTGGAGCCACCACTTCATTCAAAGTAGCAGCATTCGACCTAAACCAAACCATAGTAAGCCCATCCCAAAAAATCGCGGGTTACAGCCTGCTTGTTCAAGTAAAATCTCCGATGCAAACAGGAACCGCGCCAGTTGCAAACACAACGATTATCCCTGTTCCGACTACAGCGCCCACAGCAAACAACTCAGATACAGAGGCGAACACTGACCAAAACGTGATCTACGTTGGGGTGGTGGTTGCGGTGGTTATTGCGGTTATCGTTGCATCTGTTCTGCTAAAGCGGCGTAAACCAGCAGATAAACCTGTTTCCCAAAAGCCATTGCCAAAAAAACAAAAACGCAAATGATTCAGGGGAGCGCGGCAATAATTTTTGGAAAATATTTTATACCCCCACCCTTGTTTTGTAGGCGTGAAGAAAACGAAGGGCATGTTAAAATGAAAAAAGCAATCGTTTGCATCCTGCTTGTTCTCGCCTTAACCTTACCTGCATTTGCGGTAACCCCCAACGCATCAAGCCAAACAAGCGACGTAAAAATCCTTAGTTACACGTACCGTTTTGACTCCTCAGGCATACTAGTCGTGATTGGAGAAGTACAAAACCAGGGCCAAAATGTTGTTGGAACAGTAATCCTCTCAGGAACCGCCAAGTCAGGCTATGGCAACGAAGTACTATCTGGCGACCTGGCTTGGGCTAACAATCTTCTACCTGGACAGAAAGCGCCTTTTTACATGCAATTCCGCTCCAACCTAACTAGCAGTGGCGCTTGGACAGGCGGCATCTCAGAAATCAGCATAAGAGTAATTCAGGCAGAGCCAATAACGAGTTACCAGTACCAAGGCGTTGTTATTACATCTCACAAGGCTTCACAAACCTCAGGTACCTATTCTGTCAGCGGGGAAATCAAAAACACAGGTTCCCAAACCGCAACCAACGTCGCGGTAGTCGCGACATTCTACAACTCTGAAGGAAAACCGGTCGCGGTAGGTTACTCGACTAAGGAAGCCATGATGGCACCTGAAGGAATCAACTCATTCACCCTTTCAGCCCTTAATTTTAACCAAACCGCTGCAGATGCAAGCAATAAAATTAGTAAATACGAGTTGATGGTACAGGTAGAAGAACCCTTACTGACTGGAACGTTGCCTGCGGCTCCTGCGCCGGTAACTGGACCAGATTCTCAAATTGACACGCCGACGGGCAATAACTTGTCACCTGCTTTCATTGCAATATTTATTGTGGCGATTGTAGTTGTCATCGGTTTATGGGTTCTAATAAAACGGCGTAACTCTACAAAGATAAAGAGCCCCAAAAAATCAATCAAACATAACCATAATCGACGACGGCGACGGCGATAAACCAGTTTAACGCGTTGCACTGTTGGCAAAGTGGAGTTTGCGATTCTTTAAATATCTCCTGTTACCTCTGGATTGAGTATGAGTTTCAGATCACAAACAAGCCGCAAAGGTAGCGGAAGGCAATTTTCTAAAAACACCCATGAGAAAAAAGCCAAAGAAAAAAAGAAACGCACAGGCGCCAAATACCTCCAAGAAGAGAGCCCTGAGGTTTCCTCAAAAGATGTGGTTGAAAAAACCGTCACTGGATTAAACAGGCTTGGCAACCAAGTTTTTGCGCTTTCCCCATTTAGCCAATACTTTGACGATTGGCTTCTCAATCTTCGCCAAGTTGTCTCAGAATTCGAATCCCACCCAGCCATAACGATTGATGACCAATTCAGGAAAGAAAAGGAACAGATTTTCCTTGACGTCCAAGGGGCAATGGCAGAAAACAGACTCTCCGAATCAAACCTGACTCTGGAAGCAAAAGCCTTAGCAGACAATAACCACTTAATCGCGGATGCCGACAAAGAATACGCTGAGAAAACACGTGAATTAAGCAATAAACGAAACAGCGAAATCAGCAGGTTATCCAGCAGGGTCAACCAGGTAGAAGAAGAAATCGACGCATTGAAGAGCGTAAAATTCAAGTTCTACCAGATTAGCGAAAAAAAACGCAACCAAGAAAAACTTGAGCAAGCCCAAAAAGAGTTGGCAAAAGCTAAAAACGAGTTAGAAGTAACCATGCAGAATTTTACTGCTGAACAGGAAAAAATGCATGACAACTACGAAAAACGCAAACAAGAACTCACTGAAACCTCGGAACGCCTGCATAAAGAACTGGAGAAACTTGAAACGGACACGTCTGTGACAGCTAGACGAACTGCATGTGACGCGTTAATCGAAGCTATCCAAAGATTGATAACCAGAAACCCCCTACCAAACTAAGCTTTCCCCTTTTTTAGTTGATAGGCGCGAAATTTCAATCTGAATTAGAACTATATCTAATTAACAGCAAAGCGTAAGGAATATCGTGTGAAAATCAGACTTGCTAAGTTTTGTTTGCGGCACCGTCGTTTTGGCCAATCAGAGTTTTAAGTGCTTTAATTTCATCCCTTAAAGCCCCGACTTCGGTCTCTAATGTATTAGCTTTTGCATCCGCTTGCTTCTTAAGTCCTTCAAGTTCTGCTAAAAGATTCTTCTTTTCAGCCTCTAGATTTTTGATTTTTTCCATCGTATTTTTTAGGCTCATCCGATTTGTGGCTCCTTAGCTTTCATTAAGATGCGTGGTTTTTACACTTAAGACTTTTGTAGCTAAACTCAAAATTTACAATAAGTAAGCTAAATACTCGATAAATGCGCACGTGTAGGTCTTGGATAGATGCAGTTTTATATAGGAAAAAGCAGATTACTCTTAACTAAATTCGTCCGTATTATTGGATTGTGGCTAAATGCGGAAGACTATATTCAAAAAACTCGAGGCGCAGGGACTAATCGCCAACTATAACCGTCTACGAAAGAACCTGCCCCCTAAACTGCCTGACCGCGTCTTCATCTGGGATGAAACCTTCCGTGAAGGCATCAAAGCACCCACCGTCTATTTGACTTATGTTGAACAGGTTAGACTTGCAAAGCTCATGGATGAAGCAGGCGTCGAAGTCATCAACGTTGGTTTTCCAGCCTTGTCCGAGGATGAAAAACGCACCGTTAAACGTATAACCAATGAAAGTTTTAGCCACGCCAAACTAACCGCCTCAGCCGAACCTACAAAAAACAGCATAAACGCATGCCTTGAATGCGGCATAAAAGAAATCGTCGTAGAGTCACCCATAAACGGCTTGAATCTCCAGTATAAACTAAAAATGACCAAAGAACAGGCCATCCAGCGAATAACAGAATGCATCGATTACGCTAAAAAGCATGGAACAACCGTTAGCTTCACTTTAATGGATGGCACAAGAACACCGCTCGAAGACATCATTCAAGTTTTTGAAGCTGCAGTCGGCGCAGGAGCATCCAGATTGGCGATTGCCGACAGCGTTGGTTTCATAAGACCGCTCTCGATGCGTTACTTAATGTCACATGTAAGGGACGGTTTGCCTGAGGCGCTCAAAAAGAAAGCTCCACTTGGTATTCACTGTCACAACGACTTTGGTTTAGCCGCAGCCAACACGCTTGCAGCCATGGAGGAAGGTGCATCTTATCTGCATACGTGCATCGCTGGTTTTGGCGAACGCGCAGGCATCGCACCGTTTGAAGAAGTGGTAACTGCTGCTGAACTCCTCTACAACATCGACACAGGCATAGACATGGGCAAAATCTACCGTATCGCCCAATCGGCAGAAAAAGCCTTCGCAATGCCCATTCAATTCCACAAACCCATCATCGGAGAAAACATCTTCACCCACGAAGTCGAAAACGAAGTTGAAGAAATGATGCAGCAACCTCTGGTTTTCGAGCCGTTCCCGCCTGAAATCGTCGGTAGAGAAACGATGATTTTCATCGGTCGAAACACAGGACAAACCCTAATTCAGAAACTGCTTGAAAACGCAGGTATCCGTGCCTCACCACGCCAGATGGATGAACTCTTCCGCCGCATCAAAGGTCCACAGGAAAGCCTTGACAAAGGTGAAGCGCAAATGACTTACTATCAAGTCAAGAAACTCATGAAGGACCTCTTGAAGGGCTACACTATGGAGGAGTTTTGGCATTTAGCTGAGCAAGTCACAAGACAGAGACCAAAGCTGCCTAAAATAAACAAGAAACAAACCGCTGACCAACTAATAACCTAACAATGCCTTTGTTTTCCTGATTTCTTCTCCACTGAGCTTTTTGGGGTAGTTGTAGATGGGACCGCTTGGTTTTTCATTGTAGTAGGGTCGGTTGCAGTGTGGGCATCCAGAAGTCTGGAACGGGGCGCCGCTTGCAATTATGGTTTCAAGGTCCGCACTTGTTAAGCCGAAGTGGACGATTCTTCCGTTGCCGTCAAAAGCCATGTTCTGCGGGGTTGTTTTGCCGTTGACGATGAGGTATCGGGCGAGTTGCAGACGCCTGTATGCTGCGAGTTCAGGGGGAGAATTGCGCTCCAAAGCAGTTCCACGCACAGGCGTAAACGCAAACAACGCAGGCAAAACACCCAAATCCACACATCGACCCACAATTTCAACCACTTCGCGTTCTGTTTCTCCTAAACCCACAATCACATGAGTGCTAACGTTGCCGTCACCAAAAACCGCCAAAGCCTCCCTGAAAAGCCGAAACTGAGTTTCCCAACAATAACAGCCACCTTTGACTTGGTCAAACACCGCTTTAGTTGCACCATCCAAAGCAATGCCTAATCTGTCAACACCTGCCGCTTTCAATCGGGCAACGTTTTCTGCGGTTTGTGGTTGGCAAGAAACCGAAACTGGAACATCCGTTAAACCCTTGATTTCAGATACAACAGCTTCAAGATGGTCAAATACGTCTGGATAATTTAGGGTTTGTATGCAGACGCGCTGAATTCTTTTCTGCCCAACTGCTGTAGCGAGTGCCGCTATGACTTGTGCTGTTGGATAGATTGGCCATGTTACGCGAGAGAGAAGTTGAGCGCTACTTTTGCTGCCTTTTGCTTGGGGACAAAAACCACAATTAGCCCTACACTTATCAGTTGAATAAGTCATTAGGTACGCTGTGGTTGGCGCCGCATCCAGTTTAGCGTCAGCAAGTCCAAGAACTACTGCGGTTCCTATGGAAACTCGAATTCGGTCTGGCAACGCATTAGGTTGAGGCATGCTACATAAAAACAGGATGACAGCCATATTTAGTTATGCAGAGTGCAGTTTGATTCGCTGCATTTCTCTTCGTATCAGCAGGTTTCTCTTGTAGCGGGCTGAAAGGCTGACTGTTCGAGTCACAAAACTGGCTACTGCAAAAACTGAAAAACCCACTTCAACCAGCAAAAAAACGGGTGCCGTTGGCGAGAGCAAGGTTAAGCCGATGGCGAGGTAGAGGACGCTGCCAATGTATTTTCCCAATGGATCGTAGAGTTTTTTGTGGAAACGGCTGGTTACGATAAACTGTGTAAACGACGCCACAATCAGCAGCAGAATCCAAGCGGGATAGTAGTTGCTTAACGTGAAAGCCACAAATATGCCTGTAACTAACACGAAATCCGTTGCAGCATCAAAGTAAGCACCAAACTTCGAAGCAACCCCAAGCTTTCGGGCAACGTAGCCATCCACTAAATCCGTCAGCTGCGCAAACCCAAAAACAACGATGCAGCCTGCTGTGGCTCCGTTGGCAAAGAAGTAGAGAAAAAGGGGCAGAGCTACCAGTCGCAACGTGCTGATGCCTGATGGAACGAATGCTTTCTTGTTCATGGCTTAAGCCTGCGGTGATAGTTTACTTGCCTCTTCTTGAAGCAACTCGAAGTTGCGTTGGCTTCTAAACATCGTTAACGATTGTACTACTGTACCGTTTGCGTCCTGCACTAACTGGTTCATTGTGTTTGACGCAGTAAAGGGATCTATGCCTCCGCCAATGGTGATGATGACGGTGTCGATGCCGTTTAAGTTTCCTATGCGTCTAAGGTGATTTGTTATGGTTGGTGCAGGGTTGAAGTCGTAGATTGCCCAGTTTAAAACCAGCAGCGAGTACTTGCTGATGTCTGTGGGTGCTTTGGGGTTTGCGGTTGCGATTTCTACTCGCCAACCGTTTGCGGCTAAACTTTCCGCGTAAGTGTAGGTTATGTTTTTTGCGAAATCGGTTAAACCGGGGTGATAGATGACGAGCGCGGTTTTTTCGCCACTTGGGTTTAGAACTTGCGTTTCAGTTTCGGTTTCATGGTACACGCTGTATTCTAAATAAGCAAACAAGCCAACGAGAACCGCCACAGTCACAAGTAAGGTTGTCAGCACAGTTTTCTTCCACCTTTTCTGCGGCCAAAACCTCAACGCATCTTCCTCCACACAAAAAAACGTCGGGTTGGATTGGGTTTTTGGATAGTTCGGTCTTTTAAGTTATTTTCAAACATTTCTTTACCACTCTTAGTTGACCATGGAGTGGTTCTGTGTATAAACGGTGACGCACTATAGCTATACACCAAAGGTGAACTCAAGTTTAGCCTTCTCATAAGGTGGCAACTAAAAATGGCACAATACTAAACTATAGAATTAGTTTTTGTCTGCGGCTGAACGTTCTTCACTTAACTCAGCCATGAGTTTCTCCTCCAACGTGCTGAGGCGGTTTAGGCGTCTTTCCCATTTTCTAAAGAAGCGGTACTGGAAACTCATAAGGTAAATGCTGTAAACAAGAAACGCCGCTAAAACCCCCTCCAAGATGATGCCGCTAACAGTGAAGCCACGCGGAGCCAACTCATACGAGACTAATGCCAATAGCGCTAGCATTACAGCGGAGATTATGATGCTGATTACTGCGCCGCGTTTGAACCGGTTAGTTTCATGTTCCACTTGGTAGAGGAACTCATGCATCGTCCTTACAGGGTACACTTCTTGGTTGTCTTTTTCTGTCATCACATTTCCTTCGTTTTTTCTTGTTATATAGCTGATTCACCAATGGTGTAGCTTAAAGCAGCGAGGGCAATGCGTCTCGAAGGCTGATGTAGATTCTGCGTCCTTCAGCGGTAATCAGAATCTGTCCCTCCGCGGTTTCTTCTACAAAGCCCTTGTCTTTGAGGTAGCTGAGGTGTTTTAGGAAATCGTCGTATGAGGCGTCTGTTGCTTTCCTCCAGACATGGGTGCGCAGCTGGTTTTTGCCTGCGAAGAAGAGGTACTCTAAGATTTCAAAGCGTATTTGCACGGATCCCTTGCGTTTATCTGCCATCAATACACCGATTGCTGCCCAGTTTCCTGCTGAATGCTAAACTGTTGGAGGGTGTTTGCTTAAAAGCTTAAGGTTGTAGGGGTTTGTCTGTGGCGATTTTAGAGCGCAGACTGCTGGTTTCTGTTGCGATTTCTATAGGCTCCTCATTTATGGGCGCATACGCTTCCGTATCCGCAAATGCTGGAACCACGCGACGTCTCAAAGTGTACCTCCCCTCCCTTATATAAAGGCGCAAGAAAAGATTCAACTACGGGTTCGCCGCAAGGTGGTTTCAGCAGTCAGTGCCCATCTTCTTGCTTCAACTCCTGAAGGAAGCGCGGGCTTAGTCTGCTGCCTTTTACTTGCCACATGATTAATATGCAGCCGAACCGAAGTTTACATGAAAACGGCAGGGTAACCCAAGGAGCCGTAGCTTTTGGCTGATGCCCACAAAAGAGCAGCACAGTTGGGCTTGACGCTTTCTTTGGCGGGTAACGGTTCCCGTGCTAGAAGGTGGGAAAAAGACTGAAGTTGATTGGACGAAAAACCCTCTTGTTAATGTCCGTTGGTTTGGCAGCGTTTATGCTGTACTTGTGGTTTTTCGTCGGCTTCGAAGACCTCTTCAGCTTGCTTAGTCAACTAAACCTCTACCAGTACTCACTGTTCTTGGCTTTAGCGGTCGCTGCGCTTTTTGCAGCCGTAATCTTCGACTCCCTCATCTGGCATAGCCTGCTAGATGTGCTCTCGGTAAAAGTCAAGCTTAGAAAACTGGTGCTCTACAACTGGATCGGCAACTTCATTGAACTAATCATACCCGCCGCAACCATAGGCGGAGAAATCGCCCGCATAGCCCTATCACAAAAAGAAACCAAACACGACACAGGCATAGCCGCCGCCACCGTCATCGGCTCACGTTTAATCAGCACAGTTGTTTATTCAGGCGGTTTACTGGCGGGCTTTCTGCTTTTGCTCTTTACGCGTCAGCTGCCAGTTTATCTAATTACCCCCGTTATCTTGGTGACTTTGGGAACTGCATCAGTCATTGCGTGCATCTTTTTAGTTGCCTTCAAAGAAGGCACAGTTGACAAAATCGTAAAAATTATCTCTTTTATCACAAAGCGTGTGATTAAAAATCCTCAAAAACAAGAATCAATCCACCAAAGAATCCATCATGGCCTCAGCTCGTTTAGCCTCGTCTTTCGAACCTTCAAAGACCACCCACACCAACTCATAAAACCCGCACTCTACGCTGTGGCGGCATGGGTCTCAAATTTGGTTGTTTACTTGATGATTTTCTACTCGCTCAACTTCACAGCTATCTCTTTGGTTGACTTAGCAACGGTGTACTGCATAATCACAACAGTGGAAACCATATCGGCGGGTATCCCTGTGGGTGCAGTGGAAGTTACAATGATAAACCTGTTTGCCCTGTGTGGGGTTCCTATTGTGATTGCTGGGGCCGCCACCACTTTAGCGCGGTTGTTGACTTTTTGGAGTCAAGTCATCGTCGGTTACCCGCTTGCTGAATGGATAGGTGCAAAATCGCTACTCAAAGGTGGCATCAAGAGCCCATTTCACATCCAACACCCGCCAGTTCCTCATTGAAAGGGCAGTTTAGGTGTAGGGGTAAGCTTGGTAATTAAGCGATTTTTGGAGTTGCTCCACGGTGATGTCTCGCTCAAGGTAACAGGCGACTTGTTTTTTTCTATTAGGCAGAAGGTCGAAGAAGTTGTCGCTGAGGGAGGCTTTTAGGTCGCTCAGTTCGATTTTGAGTGCTTTGGTATAGTTTTTTGATTGAAAGGATACTTCAAAGGTTTTTGCTCCAACCTTGGTGGCTGCAACTTGGATTTGGGGCGGGGGCAGTTTGAGGTCTTTGGGTTCCGCAACAGTTGTGGCGTCTTGTGCAAGCACAGCATCAGAATTTCTTAATGTCGCGGTTAAGATGCAGTTTTCTTTTCTTGGAATTTCTGTCAATTCCCTCTCAAAAACCAACTTCGAACTAAACGCGGGAACGGAAACAGCCGAGTGTACGCTGCGCAAGACTTTGCCGCCAAAAGTCACAACCTCAAAACTAAACGTCCCCTCCAATTTCGTGTCAGTCTCGTTAATGACGTAACCTTCTATTCTGTCCTGTTTAACGATTAGTGGCGCAATGATTGGTTGACACGCCCGCTTAACGTAGTAGTATGCTGCTTTTGGATTAAGCCCATAGTCGATTAGGCTCCAGCTGATGACGGGCCAGCAATCGTTGAGCTGCCAAATTAGGCACCCGCTGGTTTTATACATGCGGCTTCTCCAATGTGTGACAGCTGTTTTTAGGGCGTCGCCTTGGTTTAGCTGGCTGTAGAGTACAAAGAGGCGCAGGTCATCTGGAACAGGGTAATGTATGGCAAGCAATGCGCGGAGCAACTCTAACCCGCCTGTTTGCTTTTCATGTGCTCGAAAAGCGTAGGAGTTGGGGGTGAGGTCTTCTTTTTCGAGGTATGCGGTTAGCAGTTCCATGGTGGGTGGTGCTTGCCAGCCGAATTCTGAGATGAATCTTCCGGTATCTTGCAGGTATGTGGGGTAATCGAGTCCTTGGCTCCACACTTCCCAGTTGTGGCGGTCACCTTCGTGTCTGCCGCTTGAGTCTGAGCCGCCAAAGGGCGAACTGGGCCTGTAGGGTCGCGTGGGGTCGAGACTTTGACAGACGCGCGCGAGTAGTGATTCATAGATTTTTGACCCATACAATCGGTCTACTTTATCCCGTACCTTCCAAAGGACGCTGTGAAGCCATTGGTTCTCGTTATTACCGCACCAAACCACAATCGAGGGATGCCGCCTCAAGCGTAGAATCGCTTCCATGGCTTCACGTTCTGCTTCTCTGAGAAACCACTCTTCCTCAGGGTATCCCGCGCAGACGTACATAAAATCCTGCCAAACCATTACCCCCAAGCTGTCGCATAAATCGTAGAATTCATCAGCTTCATAAACCCCTCCCCCCCAAACTCGGAGCATGTTAAAGTTGGCGTCAGCAGCCAACGTCAGCAGGCGCGTGTATCGGTCTAAGTTGACTTTTGGCAGAAAAGAGTCGGCGGGAATCCAGTTGGCGCCTTTGCAAAACACGTTTTGTCCGTTTATTTGGAAGATGAAGGTTTTGCCTTCCTCGTCTGGTTCTTCAACGAGTTTTATGCTTCTGATGCCCACTTTGACTGCTGCTTCATCCAGCACTTCTGGGCCTGAATAAATTTTTACGGCTGCATCATAGAGGGCTGCTTCGCCATAACCTCTGGGCCACCAAAGTCTTGGCTCAGCAACTTCGATGGTGCAGTCCGCAAAGTTTCTTCCCTCAGAGACTTTTATGGGGACTTCCGAGTTGTACTTCTGCCCAAAACCGTCCAGAACGAAATTTACTGTTAAATCAGATTCTTCCGAAGCGTGAATTTCAGCGGACAACTTTACCTTGGCCTTCTGCTTAGAAACCTCAAGTGGCGACGCAGCAACATAGCCGAGTCTTGCCTTATTGTACGCCAAGATTTTTGCTTCCCGCCAGATGCCTGCCGTCGGCAACGTGGGCCCCCAATCCCACCCAAACGAGTACTGCGCTTTGCGTACGTATGGTCTTGCGCTAAAGTTTTCGGCGCTTAGGCAGGCGTATTTCTGTTTATGTTGCTGTTCGAGTTCGCGGGCTACTTTGCAGACGGGTTTGAATCGTATGACGATCAAGTTTTTGCCTGCTTTGGCGATGTTTTTTATGTTGAATCGCCACGGCGTGAACATGTTGTTTGCTTCGCCCACTTTAAAATCGTTGACCCATATGGTGGCAAACGTGTCTAACCCGCCAAAGTAAAGCTCCACTGCGTCTTTGCTGGTTACTTCAGGAGTGAGTTCTATTTCTTTGCGGTACCACCATTCGTTCTCGCTTACCCATTGGACTTCGCGTTCGTTGCAACCCTTGAAGGGGTCGGGGATGAGGTTGTGGTTTAGTAGGTTGGTGTGGGCGGTGAGGGGGGCTTCGGCTAGCAGCCAGTCATCGAGTCGGCATTGTGTTGTGTGTGCGCCTAGTTCTTCCCCGTCGCAGGCTTTGTAGCCTTTGAAGTGCCAGAAACCGTCCAAAGGGACTTCTATTGGCATGCTCTGTTCTCCCTTATCGTCAATTACTTTTCTGCTTAATAATCTTAGTCGTAAAAGCAAAAAAATATGTTAAAAATATTGATTTATTAAATAAACAAGCGATTAACTGTTTGATTTATAAATAATACATAAACCAACACTTCAGAGATGCCACAGAAATCCGCCAATTCGCCCTAACCACGCCCCCAATCCTTGGCTGCCCACGACGCGGCGGAGCATCATACTTGACCTCTCCAACCCTAAACCCCCTCTTCTTAGCCAAAATCAAAAGTTCCCCACCAAAAGTTTCACCCCCACCCAAATCAAAGTTCACTATGGCTTCTCTTTTGTAAGCCCTAAAATTAGAGTAAAAATCTGAAACCCCAACGATTTTACCCAACGTTTTAGCCGCCCACTTCTCAGAGAAACGCGGCAGCCGAGTTCTGCAAGCCACAACAACATCGTACTTGGCAAGTTGCTCAACAAGTTCGGGAATTAATTCGGGGCTGTTCTCTAAGTCAGAGTCAATCGTAACTATAGTCGGAAACTTGGCTTGTTTTGCACCGAACAGTAAACCTTTGGTTTGCCCCTCTCGGGATTTGCCGATGGCTACGTCAGCTAAGGGTTTGGCGACTTCTAAGGTGCCGTCCGATGAGTTGTCGTCTATCACGATTACTTCGTGCGGTGTATCTTTGAGGGTTTGGCGGATTCTTCGGATAAGTTCCTCGATGTTCTCCCGCTCGTTCCAAGTGGTTGTAACTACCGATATGCCTTCTTTGGCGCTCATACATCACGCATTAGTGCTGCTTTAGGTAATAAACTAGGTAGTGTTGTTGTTAATTGAGCGCTAATGTGGTCATACCCCAAGCACAATGGTTATCATAAACTTTTAATAAGCGGAGGACTGATGTGTTAACCGAATTTCAAAATTTAGGTAAGAATAATAGAGGAAATGAACATGAGCAAAAGTGATAAACCCCACCTAAACATCATCATCATGGGGCACGTTGACAACGGCAAATCAACAACCACAGGACACTTACTATACTTAGCCGGCGTCATTGACCAAAGAACAATCGATGCTTACAAAGCAGAAGCCGAAGCAATGGGCAAAGCCACGTTCCACTTCGCATGGGTTCTCGACAACCTAAAAGAAGAACGCGAACGCGGTGTCACAATCGACCTTCGATTCCTACAATTCCCCACCAAGAAATACAACATGACAGTCATCGATGCACCAGGTCACCGTGACTTCATCAAAAACATGATCACTGGCGCAAGCCAAGCTGACGCAGCAGTCCTCTTCAGCTCAGCCAAGAAAGGCGAGTTCGAAGCAGGCATCGGTCCAGGTGGCCAAACCCGCGAACACGCATTCTTAGCATTCACCTTAGGCATCCGCCAACTAATCGTCGCCATCAACAAGATGGATGACGCCCAAGTAAACTGGGGCAAAGAACGCTACGACGAAATGAAGAACGAAATCTCAAGAATGCTCAAGACCATCGGCTACAAGATTGAAAAAATCAACTTCATACCCGTTTCAGGCTGGACAGGCGACAACTTGCTCAAGAAGAGCGAAAAGATGCCCTGGTACACTGGCCCAACCTTGATGGAAGCATTCGACCTACTAGAACTCCCAGCTAAACCAACCAACAAACCACTCCGTATCCCAATTCAAGACGTCTACAGCATCACTGGCATCGGCACAGTTCCCGTTGGCAGAGTTGAAACAGGCATACTAAAACCAAACACAAACCTAGTCTTCATGCCATCCAACAAGACCGCTGAAGTCAAATCCATCGAAATGCACCACACATCAATCCCGATGGCAGAACCAGGCGACAACATCGGCATGAACGTCAGAGGCATCGCCAAAACTGATGTCCACCGCGGAGACGTAGCAGGCCCAGTTGACAACCCACCAACAGTCGCAAAAGAATTCATCGGCCAAATCATAGTAATCTACCACCCAACAGCAATCGCAGCAGGCTACACTCCAGTACTACACTACCACACCGGTCAAATCGCAGTCAAATTCACCGAGCTAATCAAGAAGATCGACCCACGCACAGGCCAAGTCAGCGAAGAACACCCAGGTTTCCTCAAGACAGGCGACGCAGCTTGGGTACGCATGGAACCACTCCACCCCATCGCAATCGAAGCATTCAACGACTTCCCAGAACTCGGCCGCTTTGCCATCCGAGACATGGGTACAACTGTCGCAGCAGGCGCAGTTAAAGAAGTCACCAAAAAGGGTCCATAAACCCTTTCACCTCTTTTGTTTTAAAAATTTTATATTTCAAGTTTTATTGTTGCCTTGTTGAGGTTAACTTGTTCAGGTTTCGTTCCAGTAAATGAGATCTTGGTACCTTGAAGATGCGTCAAGTTCCACGTCAGTGTACACAATATCCATGTTCAGTCCATACTCGTCTGCGGCAGCTTTGGTTAAGTTCCAAAGATCACGAGTTTTCTGGTCCGCCTCGAATATGCCCCAGATTTTGTCCTCAGCCCAACGCATACCCCAACCATAATTCTGCGGAAACACCAAGGCAACATTCGCCTTAACAGTGTTCCATTCGATCTGCGAGTTTTCAACGACTTCGCGCCAGAATGTTTTTAACGCTTGAAAATGCTCTTCTTGCATCGTCCCATAAGGACCAGAATTTTCCTCATAATAATCAAAGATTACATAGTATTTTGCGCCGCATTCGTAGGCCGTTGTTAGCTGATTGAGGATTTCTTTGCCCGTATCAAGGTAAGGTGGTGACTGGTATTTCCAAGTGATAAACACGCCCCAGTCTTTCGCTTGCATGTTGGCAGCGCCACGGAGAAGCGACAACTGTGGACCTACACTAACATTCCAACCCACTTGCCCCAAAACGACATCATAACCTGCCTGATAATCAAACCAGTACAAGGCGTAATCAGAGGTAAAAACGGCTGTTGAATTCTTCAAAAATTCTAAAGTGCCTTTTTCTCGTTCATAAAAACTATGGGCAATATCTTCTGTGTTCTTGAAGGGGCGTGAATCGTTTAGCTGCTTATATGTTTGATAGCTAAAGCCATTGGGTGCTGCGTTGACAACCTTTACGGTGCCGTTAGGGTAGAATACTTTTTCGCTGTTGATATCTGAGTTGCTGTTGACGGGTGCTGGTTCGGATAACCGGATAGCACCATCAAATTGGTAATTAATGATTACCCCATTAGGTTTCTGCACGACCACGTCTCCGTAGCGTGTTTTTGTGATAGAATCACCAGTTTCTATGTCTCGAAATTGAACGTAGTCGTCAAGCATCTTACCCCCTGGTTCATCCCCATAGTAAACACCTAACAATTTATCGCCCCATCTCGTTTTAGCCGAGTCGAGCCAGCTAGAAAATGAATCCTGAATAAAATTCCCAAAATAAGGCAGAAACGACATTCCTGCCTCTACCGCATAATCACCCAACTCATTAACGCTATCAAAATCTCTCTGGAGTAAGCCCGATTGCAGAACAAAAAGGTTCGTGTATCCCTTGACTTTGTCGATGAGTTGTTTTCCTTCTGCAATGGTATTCCCGCAGAAGGCAACGCCGACGTAAACGTTTTTGTTTTCTGGTTTGGTGAACCAATAGTTGTATGCAATAACCCCTGAAGTCAAGATTATCGTAATTATGAGAATGGCAGTTGCAGCAAGGATTTTCTTTTTCATATGCTTAATTCTGTATGTCTTTATAAGATAAACGTTGTTTTGTCTTTGTGAAAATGAGTTGTTTGACTGATATTCGATTTATTGTTGATTGCCGCAAAAAAGGTAATGGGCGATGTTAAATTAATTAATTTAAAGTTATAATTATTAGTATTTTCGAAATTTTCTAATCGAATTATTAATAAGTGCTAACTACAATACTTGATTAGGGTCGGGCAGAATGTTAAGTCGTAAGGTAAGCGTAACCCTAATCGGATTATTAATTATTGGAATAATAGTTCCCTCATTTGCAACTTTCGTATCCTCATCAACAGGCAGCATAAGAATAAACAGCAAAACGACAAGCACCGTAGGCCAGCAAGTACAAGCAGGAAACGACGTAAACCTCTATTTTGGCGGGGTTTCCTGGTCAGGCAGCCAACTTTACCTGTTTCTAAGCACTGATGGCTCAACAGACCTTTTGTCAGGAACCGTATACACACCCGTAATAAACGTGTACGAGGTTGCCGACACTACATCCATTCATACTTACACAAGTGGATACAATCATTGGGCGGTTGGAAGCAACTGGATAAACGGCTCAATACCCTCAACCATATCCCCAGGTAACTATTACATAAAAGCAGTCGACCAAGTTTCTTCACCTGTTGCTGTAACAGACACATACATAACAATTACTCCCGCAACCTACAATTCGATACTAAACGTTTCACCAAACGCTGGACCCGGTGGTGTACCCATAACTTTCACTGGATCCGGGTATCCGGCTGGTGCTACTGTAAGAATACTCTACTTCGACACTGAATTGGGCAGTTGGAATTATCTCAATCAAACCACCGCTGATGGATCGGGCAATATCGTGGTTAACTCGGTTGCACCCGATTTAAAGAAAGCCCTCAACGCTTACGATTACCCTGAAACGTACACACCTATCTCTTACAGAGCAGAAATAGATGGAACAGTATGTAGCTACGCAAACTACAACGAATACTCACGTGGCCTAAAAACCGTGGGAAACCAGACTGCTTATGGACTCTTTGGCAACGGAACAAACCTTGTTTCAAGCGTAAAAGCAATGGTTGGCGACAGCATCAGCATCTCAGGAAAGTGGTTCCACCCCGGCGTCATCTACATACGTTGGGATGGCTCAAACGTTGTAGGTACGGTAACAAGCGAAGAATGGAATAACGCTCAAATTCTCCAAACCACAACCGCAAACGGTAACGGATCGTTTAGCACATCATTCATTGTTCCCTCTGGAATAGCTGCTGGAGAACACTACGTCGCAGTTGAAGATTCGCAAACACGCGTAATCGTGAAAATCCTTGTTTCATCTGCTACCCTACAAATCTCACCTGCGTCTGGTCCAGGCGGCACAACAGTACGGTTAACTGGGTCACTATATCCGCCGTCTACACAGGTCTCAATATCTTACTTGGACCCATATTATACTTCAAATACCTCTGACTACAAGTCATGGACCACAACAACATCTGACGCGTCAGGTAACATCGACTTTAGCTTCGAAATCCCAGATTTTGGCCGTGCAACATACAGCGGAGACTCAGGCGAATCAAGCACAACCATGTCTTTCAGAACTGAAGCTAACGGTTCACCATGTGCATTTGTTGAATACACGCAGTATTGGAGAGGCTTAAAACAAATTGGAACTCAAACCGCATATGGCCTCTATGGCAACTCTACGAACTTAGCCGGTTCAGTAAACGTTCAACCTGGGGGTTCCCTGCTAATCTCTGGACGAAACTACCATCCGGGCGTAGTTTACATCCGTTTCGATGGTGCCGCAGTGGTCGGAACTGTTACAGGTGAAGAATGGTTAAACGCTCAAATCATAGGCACAACCACTGCCAGTTCAACGGGTTCATTTTCAACTTATGTTACAATTCCAACAGCTAATTCTGGTGAACATTATCTTTCCGTTGAAGATTCACAGGCAAGAGTGATTGTCAAAATTAACGTTGGCGGCGCGTCTACTCCAACACCTACACCTGCCCCAACAAGTAACCCAACATCAACGCCCCAACCGACACCTACAACTTCCTTGCCAACACCCACAATCGACTTATCCTGCAAAAGTACAGGTAACGCTAATAGCCTAAAAGTTGAAATCAGCGGCGATTTAACCCTAAACGGCAACCCACTAGTCGACGCACCCCTGCTATTGTCGTACAGTGTCACAGGTGGAAACACTTGGGAAAGCCTAACGATGGTTAGAACTCTTTCAAACGGCGCTTTCAAAGCTGTATGGCAACCTGACGTTACTGGAAATTACCTCATAAAAGCATTCTCAGAAAAAACCTCAAGCATGAATGAAGCCAGCAAAATCGTAAACCTCGCTCTAACCCCCGACGAAGACAACCGCATCTTCACCCTAAACTCTAACTCCACAATCACCCAGTTCGCTTTCAACTCCACCAGCAACCAACTGAGCTTCATTGCATCAGGCACCTCTGGCACCACAGGATATGTAGAAATCTACATCCCAAAAAGCATAATCAGCGACATCTCCCAACTAACTGCTTACATTGACGACCAACAAGTAAGCTTTAACAGTCAATCACAAGGTGACTCGTGGCTAATCTCATTCACATACTCGCACAGCACACACAGGATAACGATGAACCTTGGCAACACAGAACCAATTACCCCCTCAAGTGATATGCCATGGCTCATCTATGTAGCAATCTTGGCGGTGATAGGAGTCGTCGCCGCTGTTGCAGTAGTGGGACTTAAAAAACGAAAATAAAGGTTCGTATTTCCCCCTCTTTTTTATTCTATTCAAAGTTTTGTGTGCAAGCTTTCTAATTGGATATATTCAAAAAATTTTTATCTTCACCTCAACAATCACCAATCGAATGATGTAAGTAGATCTGGTAGAGGGTGAATTGCATGATGGACAAAAGATTGTTTGGTTTACTTGCAATAGCTTTCATAATATCGAATTGTATTGTTCTGATTGATTCTGCCCCTATTAGCGTGGTTGCACAATCTCTTTTTCCAACACCAACATCTACTCCGCAACCCACCACTACTCCAGTTCCAACCCCCCGCCCCGTGCCATCCGCTAAACCCACAATGGAACTATACTGCACAAGCACCGCAACCCAAAACAACCTCAAAATCGAAGTAACAGGCACCTTAACCTACAACAAAACAGGCATCCCCGACGCAGCAGTTTACCTCAGCTACAGCGATAACTCAGCAGACAACTGGACGAATTTCACTTTAGTAAAAACCAATGCTAACGGCGGCTTTGGTGCATTGTGGTCTCCTAAAACCACAGGCAACTACCTGGTCTGCGCCAGTTGGGAAGGAAACGAAACCCTGCGCTGGATGAACGCCACGGTAAACTTGGCGTTGGCATCAGATGGGGCGGGTAACGTTTTTTCTGTTGCGTCAAACTCGTCCATCTCTGGGTTAGCTTACGACGCAGCGAGTCAACAGCTCAGTTTTAGGACTAATGGAACCGCAAGCACAACTGGATACGCCTACGTTTCCGTCCCTAAAACCTTGGTAAGTGACGCCCAAACGCTGAAAGTAAACATCGACGGGACGCCGATTGCGTTTAGCAGCGAATCCAAAGACGACGTATGGGTTATCTGCTGTGTGTACAGCCAAAGCGTACATACTTTTGTGGTGCAGATACCTTTCATGCAGGTAATAACTCCTGAAACAACACCTTGGATAACCATCGCTATAATTGCAGTAGTGTTGGTTATCGTGATCTCGCTCTTAGTGATTATTCAGCGGCGACGAAGAACCGCCGCAACCGTTGCAGCTATACTAAAAGAAAACCAACAATCACCCTAAAATCGGTCATTATGTAAAGATCGAGTCTGAGCTTTGAAATCAAAACCGTATTTGTGACGCTCTTTCGGTCATAGAGAAAGCGGCAGGACGCTGCTGGAAATAGTTTGAAGTGAACCCGTAGTTGAATCTTTTCTTGCGCCTTTATATAAGGGAGGGGAGGTCCGCTGTGAGACGTCGCGTGATTCCCGCATGTGCAGATACGAAATAGCTATGCCTTGATTGTTTTCTCAAAAGCCTTTAGGAAAAGTTGTTTAAAGTCTGAGCAGAACTGTGTCTGCTGACTTTTTTAGGATTTCAGCGAATTCCTGTAGCTTTTCAGGTGAATACGGTTTGATTGTTTTGAAGCGTTTGTCGAGTGTGTCGTTGGGTATGAACTGTTGAAGTGCAAGGGTTTTTGTGCCTTTGACCATTTCTCCTATGGCGGCTATGTCTTTTTCTGTTACGATTTCGGGACAAACGGTGGTGCGGAATTCGTATGGAACTTTACCTGTTTTGAGCAACTCTATTGAACGCATTACACTGGCAGTGTCTGTTGCGCCGAGTAGTTTGTATTTTTCTGGGCTTGTTTTGACATCCATGGCAACGTAATCTACAGTGGGCAGGCATTCTTCAAGTACGTTTGGATAGCAGCCGTTTGTATCTAGCTTCACCGTAAACCCGTGTTCTTTAAGTTTAGAGAGAAACTTATGTAACTCTTTGTGCATGCAGGGTTCGCCGCCTGTGATTACCACTGCGTCCACGTATTTTTTGCGGTTTTCCAAAATTTGCAGTGCAGCGCCTTCTTGAAGAAAGGGTGGTTGGGGGTCGACGGCGATTTTGTAGTTGTGGCAGTATGGGCAACGCAGGTTGCATCCAGGTGTGAATAGCACTGAGGCTACACGGTCAGGGTAATCTAGTAAACTGGTTTTTTGCAGTCCACTAAACTTCACTTTATGTGTTCACCTTTAAACTGTTAGAGGTGCCGTTTGCAGTACTGTTGATCGGTCGAAGGTTTTTCGTATGGCGAATTCGGCTTGTTTGCCGTCGTTCCATTGGTCCACGGGGCGCAGGTATCCGACGACTCGGCTGTAGACTTCGCTTTTGGCGCCGCATGCGGGGCAGGTTTTGTGTTCGCCTGCTGTGTAGCCGTGTGTTGGGCAGACGCTGAAGGTGGGTGTCAATGTGAAGTAGGGCAGCTTGGAGTTCCAGCTGACTTTTTTGATGAGTTCAGCGGCTGCTTTCCAAGAGTTGAGGCGTTCGCCGAGGAATATGTGGAAGACTGTGCCGCCTGTGTAGAGTGTCTGGAGTGATTCTTGGTGTTCTAGTGCGTCGAAGAGGTCGCCTGCAAAGTCAACTGGCAACTGTGAGGAGTTGGTGTAGAAGGGTTCTGCGTGTTCTGAGATTATGTGTTTTTGGTTAGCGAAGACGATGTCGCGGTAGCGTTTTCTGTCTAAGCGGGCTAAGCGGTATGAGGTGCCTTCTGCGGGTGTGGCTTCAAGGTTGTATATGGCGCCTGTTTCTTCTTGGTAATCTGCTAAACGTTTACGCATAAACGTCAGCATTTTCACTGCGAAGGCTTGGCCGTCTTTTGAGGCGATGTTTGTTCCCAGCAAGTTTAGAATGGCTTCGTTAACGCCGACTATGCCGATGGTGGAGAAGTGGTTCTTCCAGAATTTACCATAGCTCTCCTTGACGTGGCGCAGGTATCGGCGTGAATAGGGGTACAATCCGTTTTCTGTGAAAGTCTCAAGCACTTTACGTTTCAATTCGAGGCTGGCTTTGGCGGTTTCCATGAGGTTGCTTAGTTTCTCAAAGAATTCATCTTCATCTTTGCTCAGGTAACCGATGCGGGGGATGTTTAGGGTGACTACACCGATGCTGCCTGTTAAGGGGTTTGCGCCGAAGAAGCCGCCGCCGCGTTTGCGCAACTCACGGTTATCAATGCGTAGACGACAGCACATGCTGCGTACGTCTTCGGGTTTCATGTCGCTGTTGACAAAGTTGCTGAAGTAGGGAACTCCGTATTTGGCGGTGACTTCAAAGATCGCCTGTGATACTGGTGAGTCCCAGTTGAAGTCTTTGGTAACGTTGTAGGTTGGGATTGGGAAGGTGAAAACACGCCCTTTTGCGTCGCCCTGCCTCATGCCCTCGGCGAATGCGAGGTTGAACATTTCCATCTCTTTGGTGAAATCGCCGTAAGTGTCGGATGTGACTTTGCCGTTGTAGATTACGGCTTCGTCTTTCATGAAGTCAGGTACATTCAAGTCTAAGGTTAGGTTGGTGAAGGGGGTTTGGAAACCGACGCGGGTGGGCACGTTCATGTTAAAGAAGAATTCCTGTAACGCCTGCTCCACGTCTTTCTGAGTTAAGTTGTCGTAGCGAATGAAGGGGGCAAGGTAGGTGTCGAAGTTGCTGAATGCCTGTGCACCTGCCGCTTCTCCCTGCAAGGTGTAGAAGAAGTTGACGACTTGGCCTAGTGCGGTGCGGAAGTGTTTGGCGGGTTTGCTCTCGATTTTGCCTGCGACTCCGCCGAATCCTGAAAGCAAAAGGTCACTGACGTCCCAGCCGACGCAGTAGGGTCCTAAAACGCCGAGGTCGTGGATGTGTATGTCGCCTGAGAAATGCGCTGCGGCGATGTCTTCGGGGTAGATGCGGGCTATCCAGTACTTGGCGATGACTGCTGAGGAGAGGTAATTGTTTAGGCCCTGTAGTGAGTAGCTCATGTTGCTGTTTTCTTTTACTCGCCAGTCCTCCACCTCAAGGTATTGGTCTACCATGTCTGAGGAGCTCAGTAGCGCGGCGAGTTCCCGCATGTCAGTGTGCTGTTTGCGGTAGAGTATGTATGCTTTAGCTGTAGATGCGTGCCCGTTTTCGATTAGTCGCTTCTCAACTAAGTCTTGGATTTCTTCTACTGTTGGGACGCCGTCGTCGCCGTAGATTTTTTGCAGCTCCGCTACGACTTCGTCGCTTATGCGTTTTGCTTGCTCTTTGTCTTTTCCGCCGACTGCTTTGGCGGCTTTCCAAATGGCTGTTGTAATTCTTTCTTGATCGAATGGTTCTAATTTACTATCACGTTTTAGGACAAACTTCATTGTTTCTTCACTTCCGAAAGTAACCGCCTGAAATCTTCAGGCTCTTCAAACTCTTTGTAAACTGAAGCGAATCGAATGTAGGCGATGCGGTCCACGGCTTTTAAGCGCTTCATGATTAAATCGCCGATGTCTCTGGACGCAACTTCTTGTGTGCCTTTAAGCATGAGGTCTTGTCGGACTTGTTCAGCTAGTTCGGTGATTTGACTCATGGTTACTGGGCGTTTTTCGCATGCTTTCTGGAGCCCACGTATGATTTTGTTGACGTCGAAGCGTTGTAGTTGCCCGTCTTTTTTGCGGACCATGAGTTCGATGGTTTCGAGGTATTCGTAGGTGGTGTAGCGTTTTCCGCAGGTTATGCATTCTTTGCGTCTGCGGGTGGTGTTCTCGGGGGAGTCTCGGGTTTCGAGGGTTTTTGATTCTTCAGAGTTGCAGTAGGGGCATCTCATTATATTATATACACTCGTGCTTGATTTTAAGCGTAGTGTTAGCAGGCTAATTCAGTACACTACAGTTAGCGCATATATAATAATTTTTTACATTAAAACCTCAAACAACCATAAACCCATCAAGTTAACTCCATGAAAAATACACAAAAAACTCAACATATAAAAACCCAGAAAAACGACTAAAACGGAAAAACAGCCCATTCTACGTAAATACATACATTGGTTAAAGATTGCGTAAACACTATAAATAAAAAACCCGCAACCCCCCATAATAACACCCCAAAATCAACAAAGATAAACCAAAAGAGATACGAAAATGACCCCAAAAATCGTGCGCGCCAACCAACCCCTCGAATACCTCACTCCTGAGAAGTGCTATATAGCTGAAAACCACAGCGACCCCGCCGTTTCAATTGCCCGCGCCACAATCAAACCGGGCGTAACAACCAAAGCACACCACCTAACCAAAGGAGTGCAAGAAATCTACATCATAACAAGCGGCAAAGGAGTAGTCACCGTCGGCAACCTCCAACCCACAGAGGTCACTGTCGGCGATGTCGTTGTGATTCCCCCTCTAACTTCACAGAAAATGACAAACACAGGTCAAAAGGATCTAGTTTTTTACTGTGTATGTACCCCGCGTTTTACCGAAGACTGCTACGTTGATGAGGAAACCGATAAGCAGTGACATATTCCCAACTTGGAAATACGGGTTATAAGCAAAACCCGCCATACTTGTTTTGAGAAGGACAACAGGAGAAAAGCAAGGAGAAAGGAGAAACTTCTTACCTCTCCTTAAATTTAGCTTGTTTTTAAGTCATCCATGAACTCGCTTAAATCAACCGTTGAATGACCGTTTTCGTCTTTAAGCTGCTGCTTAGCTGGCGGAGTCTGCAAGTAGAAGGGTATGCGTTTAGCAAAGCGCTCTTGGAACGTGGGTTCAAGCGGATTTTGGTAGAATACGCCTATGGGGATTTTGTCGCCCCATTCCTGAGCTTTTTCCATGCCTGCAACTTTCTTCTTAAAGATTTCATTTTCTTCTCGGACCAAGGGGTCAAACCCTATGTCTTGGAGTTTGTAGAGGCGGGGTTGCGGTTGACCAGTTAGGGGGTCTATGCGGTCTGCGCCTGCGTACCAGTCTTTAGTGTTAATATCATTGTACGGTGGGCAGGGCTGTAAAATCTCTACAAGCGCCAACCCTTTGTGTAAAATGGCCTGTTTGATGGTGTCTTTTAGGTGGATTATGTCAAACGCGTATGAGCGGGATACGAAGGTGTAGCCAGATGTGATTGCTAACGCGACGGCGTTGATGCCTTCGTTGATGTTAGGTTTCGGCAGAGACTTAGTCTTTAACCCCAAACGCAAGGTAGGTGAGGCTTGTCCTTTGGTTAAACCGTAAACGCCGTTGTTATGTAGCAGATAAGTCATATCGATGTTTCGGCGCCCCGTGTTTACGAAGTGTCCTGCACCGATGCCGAGGCCGTCCCCGTCTCCGCCCACTCCTATGACTTCGAGGTGTGGGTTTGCCGTCTTTATACCCATTGCAAAAGGCAGTAGCCTGCCGTGCAAGGTGTGGACGCCGTTGACTTTGACGAAGTGAGGAAGTTTAGCTGCGTTACCCACCCCTGAAACGATAACCACGTTGTGTGGTTCCAGTGCTAGCTCGGCAAGCGCCATCTGAACTGCGGATACTATGCCGTGGTCTCCGCAGCCGGGGCACCAGTCCACGTAGACGCTTGACTTGTAGTCTGAGGGTTTATGCGCCAAGCGTCAACACCTCCCGCTCAGCGGCTTTGTCATCTAAAACTGCTTTAATTGCTTTGTATACTTCGGTTGTCATCATGGGTCTACCTGTATATTTGAGGATATAATGTGTAGGTTTGATGGCTGTGTGCTCGGCTATGACGCCGCCGAGTTGGGCAGTCCAGTTATCCTCCACGTCAATTATCCGTTTTTTATCCTTAAGCAGCTGCTTTATGTAGGCAGAGGGAAGTGGATGAATCATGCGGACCTGCAAAAACCCTAAGCTGTAGCCTTCTTCTTTGAGTTGGTTTAGGGCTTCTATGATGGCGCCTTTAGGTGAGCCCCAGCTTAAGACGATGTTTTCTGATTTTTCGTCGCCGAAGAACTTCACTTTCAACTTCAACGGCACATCTTTGTCGACCAATTCAAGTTTGCCGACTCGTTTGTCCATCATCTTGCGCCGCACCGTCGGCTCCTCGTTTATGTTGCCCATCTCGTTGTGTTCGTCGCCACTGTACCATTGTACAGCGTTCTTTGTGCCAAGGAACGCGCGGGGAGACACACCGTTTTCTGTGAATTCGAAGCGTTTGTAGGTTTTACCTTCGAGGTCTTTTTCGCCGACGATTAAGCCTCGCTCAATTTTCACTTTGCCGTAATCGAAAGCAGGGTATGTTTGTGAAGAGTTCGCTAAACCCTTGTCGAGCAGATGAATGACGGGCATCTGGTATTTCTCAGCTAAATTGAAAACCTCTGCCGCGTCAAAGAAGCACTCCTCTATGTCGCCTGACGCAAGAATAATTCTTGCGAATTCGCCGTGAGCTGCGTGCATAGCAAACCGCAAATCCTGCTGACTGTGCCGTGTAGGCTGCCCAGTTGAGGGGCCACCACGCTGGTAGTAGGTTATGACTAAGGGAACTTCGTTGTGACCTGCCCAACCTAAACCTTCAGCCATTAAAGAGAAACCGGGTCCAGAAGTGCTGGTTGCAGCTCTCGCCCCAGTTAAACATGCGCCTGAAGCAGAGTTCACTGCCGCAATTTCGTCCTCTGTTTGGAGCACGATTACGGCTTCTTGGCTTCCGCCTTTGGTTTTGAGGATTTCGTGAGCTTCTATGTATTCGCTTTCGTCTGCAGCGGGTGTTATGGGGTAGTATGTTTGGACTCTGCAGCCGCCTAAGATTTTGCCCATTGCAACAGCTTGGTTGCCTGTTAGGAGTATGCGTGGTTCGCGGGCGGGTTGTTTTTCGAGTTTATGTTTGAAACCGTTTACATTGAAGGTTTTTTCGGTGTAGTTGTATGCTGTTTCGACGGCTGCTATGTTCATGGCGACGATTTTTTCGTTGAAGGTGGCTTTGATTGCGTCTTTAACGAGGTTACGGTCGTACTTTAGAAGCGCAAACGATACACCGATTGAAAGGACATTGATCATTTTGGTTAGTGTACTTATTTTTTCGATGTTAAGTTGTTTGCCGATGTCTTGCAGCAAGTCCATGTAGGGCACAGGAAAAACATGGATCTGTTTTTCTTTGGCAAAGTTGAGGAAATCGTTTATGGTTTCGCCGACGCCGTTGTTTTTTTGGAATGCACGCACCACTGTTTTGTAGTCTTCGCTGAACGTCGCGATGTCACGTAAAACGTTGACGTTTAGGTCGCGGGAATCCACAATCACGCCGCCTCCACTCACGACTTCGCCGACATGCCGCACCACCGTCTCCGCATCAAACGCTGCCAACAAATCCACATCCGCAATGTTTGCAAGTGTAGGTTGCTTGCTGACGCGTTGATGGAAGTAACTGTGCAGGGTTTTGATGTTTGAGTGGTATTCACGTCTGCCGTAAACGTAGAGACCACCGTATCCGCAGGCTCTGCCAAAGATAGTTGAAGCTGTATCTACGCCGCTTCCTTGCGGTCCACCCGCCATCCAGTTTATGCTTTCAATTACCATATCGCTTTCCCAGTTCAGAATTCTGTTTTGTGGCCTTTATCCGCCGCCGGTTGCTTTATCGGTGCCTATACAGCAAGTGCATTTCGCGGTTTCCCCGCAGTAGGGACAAACACATTTGCAGTCGTCGATAAAGTTGCCGCAGTATGTGCAACGAGGCTGATCTTGTTTGCTCATCCTCTTCGCCTCTGCCACAAGTACTCTGGGCGTAACGGTGAATTTAAGGTTTCCCAGAAACCAAACAGACGTAGCGTAAACCAAAAAAGACCAATAAACCGTTCTCTTGGCAGTATTAGTTCCATTTGAGGTAGGGAGGGGAGGTAGCGCAAGAGAGGTCGCGTGACTTCAAAAGGGCGGAAGTACTGCTTTCTCTTTTTTGGGTGGGCGCGCTTGCAGGCTATCAAAATGCGTGGCGGCTGCATTTTTGTGTTACCCTGGTTTTAGAAAGCAAAATGGTATATTGTGCTTCTGATATAGAGATTACTGAGAAGGTTTGGTTTGTATGCTAATCGAAACGTTTACCGTCGGAATGTTATCAACCAACTGTTACGTAGCAAGCTGCCACGACACAAAAGAAGCAATTATAATTGACCCTGGCTTGGATTACTATTCGGAAGCGCAGTCGATTCTAGACTACATTGAGCAGGCGCAGCTAAAAATCAAATACATAATCAACACTCACGGTCACAGCGACCACATAAAAGGCGACGAAATCTTTCAAGAAAAATTCAACGTACCCATATGCATCCATAAACTCGACGCCTACTTCATCGAAAGCCTACAAACAGACAAAACACCCGTCCCCATCCTGCTTGAAGAGGGCAGCCTAATACAGTTCGGCAAGGAAACCCTAAAAGTCATCCATACCCCCGGCCACACCCGAGGCTGCATATGTCTACTTGGAGACCACTTAATCTTCACTGGTGACACGTTATTTGCAGGAGGCATCGGCAGAACAGACTTCCCTGAAGGCTCAATGCTCGATATGACGCGGTCGCTGCGAAAACTGGAAGCACTGCCTGACGCACTCATCATTTATCCTGGCCACGGTGAAACATCGATGATGGGGGAAGAAAAAAGAGTTAACCCCTTCTTTGAGCACCGAAGCCCCGACTTACTCTACTAACTAGCGTTTTTGCGGAGTTCCTGTAATGCGCGGAGGCGTTTGATTATGTTTGGGTGGGTGGAAAAGATTTCGATGATGGCGTCAGTTTGAGTCGGTTTCTCTGAGAGTTTCTGTCGGAGCAGGTCTTGTTTGCTGTTCACTTGGTTGGCGTGGAGTTCTGCAGAGTCAACGTTGGCGCGGTCGGGGTCGGAGATGAAGAGGGCTTTGAAGGCGTTGTTGTTTTTGTTTTGCTGCTGGTTTGATCTGCCGCTTCGTCTGCTTTCCTCGACTATGGTGACTAATCCAGTGGAGAGTTTTTCTGCGCCGTTTTCAACGATGGAGGCGCTGTGGCGGTCTGCGTAGTATTCGCGAAGGCGGCTTAAGTATAGGGTGAACAGTGTGAGAACCCATGAGAAAGCCATGAATGCGATGCCGAGTAGGGCGTTGTTGCCGCCGCTGTCGTTTCTGCGGCTTCCGCCCAGCATGCCTGACCACATCATGGTCCAGCCGATGTAGTAGAACAGTGCAGGCAAGAAGGAGACGACCATCATGACTTGTACGTCTCGATGTTTTAGGTGGCCTAGTTCGTGGCCGATTACGGCTTCGACTTCTCCGTCATCGAGGCTGTTTAGTAATCCCTCGGTTACTGCAACTCTGCTGCCAGTTAGCGGTGAGCCATAGGCGAATGCGTTGGGTAGTTTGATTTGAGAGAGCATGACTTGAGGTTTTTTGATTTTGCTTTTCTTGCTTAATTCATCGACCATTCTGTGTAGTTTGGGGTTGTCGCCTTCTTTTAATTCTTTAACGCGGTAGATGGCGCCCACCAAGTAAGGTGAGAGAAGCCACTGCACAACGTTTAGCACCACCACTAGCACTCCGACTGTTATTATGCTAAAGTACCCGACGTATAGCAACACAGCCGAGAAGACCAGTGTGGTTAACCCAAAGATGGCTGCTAAGGTGGCAACCATGGAAAAACGCAGTTTCCAAGCGTTCATGAAACTCACTTCCCCAGTGACTTCTTTTTAGGAACTTATAACTTTTTTCCAAATTAAACAGAAAATGTTGTTTAACTTTTTGACTTGAAAATAAGTCTCGGAGAATCTGCGGCGAATCTTTGCCCATCATAATCACCATAAACCTCCTCGACAGCAAACCCCACGCCGCCCAACAGAGCCTGCAACTTGCTTTTATCGTATAAACGGACGCGGTGCTCAAAAAAAGCCAGCTTACCAGTCGATTTTTCCCAAACCACCCACAAATCGCGCAGCAAACCGCCACTGCGGCTTACAGTTCTCTTTTGAAGAAGACAAAAACTCGCATACTCGCGCCATTTGAAGACTCGAAACAGTAGCCAGCGACTATGTAACTTCAGCATAAGGGGTAAGGCTGCCCATTTTAGACGCTTCAAAAGCCCCCTGTGACCATACTTGAGCGAGAGGTGTTCAGGGTTGAAGACATCCAGCACCAAAACAGCACCCCGCCCAAGCACTCGATGAAGGTCGGCGAGGCTTTTTTGATCATCATTTTCTTGGGGCAGGTAACCGAAGCTTGTATCCATGCTGATGGCTGCAGTGGCGGCTTCTGTTTTGAAAGGCAAAAACCGCATGTCGCCTCTAACCAGTTGAGCAGAAGGCTGCCGCTGTTTAGCGATTCTTAGCAAGTTCGCGGAAGCATCCAACCCGACCATATCAAACTCAGCCTCGCTCAAAGTGGTAAGGTGGCGTCCAGTGCCGCAAGCAACATCCAAAACGACCCCTCCGCGTTTAAGGTGGTTTTTTAAGAAGCTGATTTGGCGTTCAGTGTGGCTTTTATCGGCTATTTCTGCCCAGATGCTGCCCATGTTGTCGAAAACGTTTGCCGTTCACTTCGCCTCAAAGATTAATTTTGGCGGCGGGGTTTTTAGTGATTCTGTTTCGAGCCGCTTAAATATTCAACCGCTCATTGACTAATCCAGCGGAGACCTCTGTTTGACTGACAAAGCGGATTGGCAGCACCTCTATATGTTGCTTAAACTGGCTGAAATGGGCGCGTACAATCGGACCGCGAAAATCTCAACCGAGTACTTAGCCAAAAAACTTGGCTTCAGCCAGCAGACCGCGTCGCGCTACCTTATCGAGTTGGAACGTCAGGGTTGGATTGCGCGCAAAGTTACCCCTGATGGAAGCTTGATTAAAATCGAACCTCAAGGAAATTGTGAACTTCAAAAACTGTACTCTAACCTCAAGGTGCTTATGGAAAAATCGTATCCGCCCTCGGTAACTCTGGAAGGCACCGTTTTCACTGGACTCGGCGAAGGCGCATACTATGTATCGAAGCCTGACTACCGAAAACAGATAACTGAAAAATTGGGGTTCGAACCATACCCTGGTACATTAAACGTTAGATTATCAGATGACTACGACATAAAAACCCGCGCTGAACTCGAATCGTACCCCGCCATAGAAGTTATGGGTTTTCAAGGAGAAGGACGCAGCTATGGACTCGTCAGATGCTACCATGCAGTCATCGGCGGCAAAATCAAAGGCGCATTAGTCACAGCTAAACGCAGCCACTACGACGCGTCAGTGCTTGAGTTGATTGCTCCTGTTTGCCTTCGCAAGCAGTTAGGGCTCAAAGACGGAAACAAAGTTAAAGTGGAAATCTGCACAGGCCTCTAAAAAGGCGTGTTTCTGTACTGGAACTGGTAGTTGATTTGCTGTTCAGGTTTGCGTCTGGACGCTATAACGTAACCGAGCAACAAACCAACCAGTAAGCCGCCTAAATGTGCAAGTATGTTTACGCCTTCGCCTGTGTTTATGAAAAACAAGAAAAACGCAAACACCACCGCCCCCAATATGGATTGCCGAACGGAGCGTCTATCGTAAATTAAACATGCGCCAAACATTGCGAATATGGCTCCTGAAGCGCCTACTGAGATAAAGTTGGGACCAAACAAAAGTGACAGCAAGTTACCTGCTAAGCCACCTAAAAAGTAGATGCCGAGGTATTCGGGTAACGAAAACATTTCTTCTCCGCGTAATCCAAAGATGAGCAGAAACAGCATGTTGCCGACGAGGTGGAAAATCGAGGCGTGGATGAACATGGATGTGAAGAGTTGCCAGTAAGCTCCTGCGAATACGAATGCGTTAACCTGTCCCCAAACCAACACGACGCTGTCGCCTGTTTCTATGGCGTTGCCGCCCACGATGGCGCCTGCGATGTAGATAGCCACGTTTAAGGCAATCAGTATGTATGTGGGCTTGTACTTGTCGCTCTTCATGGTGTTTACCGTTTGGCGAGTTTGTCGATTATTTGTTGTTTAATCTTTGTGGAGCTATCTAAAGTATTCTCCCCAAACTTGCCAATCCTAACAACAGCAACACCCAATTTATGCCGAGTTAGGTAGGTTTTAACTTCGTTTTCCATCTCTGCTTGGTCGTAACCCAAAGCGATTACGTCGGGTTTGATTTTCGCCAGTACCTCGCCGATGTCTAAGCCTTCATAACCCAAAACCGCTTCATCCACAACCTTAAGCGACTCCACAAGGGCGCGCCGCTGGTCTTCGTTCATAATGGGTTTTTTTCCCTTCAACTTTTCTGCAGTGCTGTCTCTTGCGACGATAACGATTAATTTCGCGTGTGGTCCGCCCGCTTTTTTTGCGTCCTCCAAGAAACGTACGTGCCCAAGGTGAAGTAGGTCAAATACGCCTGAGGCAAGGACTACTCTTGGTTTGGTTGTTTGGTTGGCCATTGGAAGTTCACTGCACCGATTAATCTTAATGCGTCCAGTAGCCCTTCACAGTAAGCTACAGACGTTAAGCTGGTTTCAAGCTTGCCCTGCTGCTTATAATACTTTGCATCGTTTAGGTAATCGGTTGCCCAACTCAAAACGGCCTCCACAGTCTCCTCGGATACGCTGATTGGAGTTGGTTTGCGTTCCAGTTCCGCAAAAACTTTCTCAGCTGAGGCTATGTATTTGGATGCGAGAAACTCGACGCTCATTTAGCCAGCCTCCTAAACTCGTCGGGTGCACCCGCAAAAGCGAGGAGCGCGTCGATTTCCATAAAATGCAAATCCCCCGGAATAATGAGACTAAAGGGTGGTTCCCCGAAGTCCCAGTCAACCAAATCCTTAACGAAACCCGCCTTTACGAGGGGGTCGTTGCTGCCTGCTCTGGCGATTCCAACGGCAACCGTCAATGGCGTGATGGCTTCCTGCTTCTTTTTCTCCTCCACCATCTGTAGTTGCTTGAGTGCATCTTTAATCGACAAGTACTTGCCCTCTGCGGCTCTTAAATCCAAAAGACACAATGTATGCAAACCCAACTTTTTGTTCTGTACTATGACGTTGTAGGGGGTTTCAGAGAAGTTATCTGCGAAGGGAACGGTGACGGTTTTGCCGAATTTGTAGTTATGCAAACCTGAAAGGCTCACTATGGCGGACATGATAGATATGCCGTGGACGACGCGGGTTTTTATCCCCATTTTCTCTGCGTCAATGCGCAACGTGACGTGGGTGGTAGCGATGAAGGGGTCGCCTGGCACCAAAAACACTGCTTTGCCGGTTTTGGCGGCTTGGAGGATGACTTTGCCGCTGTCTTCTTCGAGGTCGCTACGTGTGATAAGCTGAACTTTTTTGCCGATTTGCGCTTCGAAGCGTTCCATGTTGAAGTCTGGCATGCGGCTAGTGTATGTTTCCATAAACACGGCGGTTGCGCTTTGGGTTTCTTCTAAGCCTTTAAGCGTGATGCCTTTGTCGTCGTTTAACCCTAACCCTACGAATACGAGTTCACTCAAATCTTAGCCCTAAACTAAGTTATCTGGCGTGGGGGGTTTAAGTTATTTTTCTTTAATTTCGCCCCTGTCAACCAACGTGTTGTAGTAGTATCGGCATGTTCCCATGGTTAAGCCGTGGCGTTCACAGAAGACAGTTAAAAGTTGCTCTATGGGTTGTTTGGGGTCTTTTTCTTTAACCATCTTTTTTAATTCTTCAATTTTGTGCTTATCGATTTTTTCACTCATCGCCTGCTCCCTCGGCAAAAGCCCATAAACAACATAGCTGCCAACCGAGATAATCCTTTTGCACAAACTTAACCGTTCAAGTCAGTCGACCAAACCTTTATATGATTTACGTTTAACAAAAGCATGTAATTTAGCGGCACAGGGAACACACGCAATGAAGCCTATTGAGAGTTTAGTCAGGGATAACATAAAAAACCTCAAACCCTGCCCACACGGCGCAGAGGTTTATGGTGCCGCAAAAGAAAGCGGGCTAAAACCGCAAGAGATTTTGGATTTCAGTTCAAGCGTCAATCCGCTGGGGCCTTCAAAGAAGGCTCTTGACGCCGCCAAAGAGGCATTTAGCACTGTAGCGGCTTACCCGGACTCCAACTCTAACGCGTTACGGCAGGTTATTGCAAGCCACTTCAGCGGCATAACAAAAGACAACATAGTAGTTGGTAACGGTTCAACCGAGTTGATGTACCTTTTTGCAGAGGCTTTCCTCAAGAAAGGCGACAAAGCGCTTATGGCTGCACCGACCTTCGGCGAATACGAAAGTGCGGTCCGCAAAACAGGGGAAGCCCCGAAGTTCGTCAGGTTAAACAGCAGTTTCCAAGTGGAGGCGGAGGCGTTCAAGCGGGAGATGGCGGGCTGCAAGATGGCGTTTCTCTGCAACCCCAACAACCCCACCAGCAAACTCATCCCAAAAGACACTTTGACGGACATTCTCGAAACTGCACTTTCAAATGACGTTTTGGTTTTTCTTGACGAGGACTTTTTAGAATTCGTAGACAACGAAAAAGACCTCACACAAATCAAAAACCTCGCCAAGTTTCCGAACCTGTTTGTTCTGCGTTCTTTTACCAAGATTTTCGGATTAACAGGGCTGCGAGTCGGCTATGGGATAACTTCCAAAGAAATCGCCAATGTGCTGTTGTGCGCCAAGATTCCTTGGAACGTTAACTGTTTAGCGCAGGCTGCTGCGGTCGCCGCCATAGAAGACGAAGAACACCTCTTGGTGACGCGGGAGTTAATCAAGAAGGAAAAAGCGTGGCTCCAAAGAGAACTTGCTGCAATCAAAGGCTTTAGTTTTGAGCCGCCCGACGCAAACTTCTTCTTCATAGACATCCGTAATGCCAACATAACCGCTAACAACCTCAAACACAGAATGCTCCAGCAAGGCATCCTCATCCGAGACTGCAGCTCCTTTGTCGGACTAAACGAATTCTACATAAGAGTCGCCGTTAAAACCCACGAGGAAAACGTGCGGTTAATCGAAGCGTTTAAGAGGGCGCTAAAGTCGGTTTGATTGTGCCATGTTCGCGTTTGACTTGTCATGGTTCACTGATTCCCTCTTCATCTTCGCATTAGCCTTCCTAATCGACCTTGCTTTAGGCGAGTACCCAGACAGAATCCACCCCACCATCGGTATAGGCAAACTCATCCTGTTTCTCAAAAAGAGAGCCAAACATCCAAACCCGCGCGTGGAGAAAGCTAACGGCGTCTTGATGGCGCTGGCGATTATGCTGATTGTTGCGGTTCCAGTTGGCGCCTTGTTGCTGTGGCTGCGGTTTTCTTTTGGCTCTATCCCCTACATCATCGTAGGCGCAATCCTGTTTAAGGCAACATTTGCAATCCGCGGCATG
>Ga0101944_10001312_pt1 | contig 53348 bp, 36 predicted proteins | sample DewCreD2012metaG_FD_75245 | JGI IMG/M metagenome (GOLD analysis project Ga0101944, IMG submission 75245) | Hot spring sediment bacterial and archeal communities from British Columbia, Canada, to study Microbial Dark Matter (Phase II) - Dewar... ... | reverse complement strand
AAGGTGGGGTAAGAGCCCACCGCCTGCCGAGCAATCGCCAGGGCACGGAAAACCCCATCGGGAGCAAGGCCAAATAGGAGCCGGGGAAGCGGCCCGCTTCTGCGCCGCCCAACGCGGCGCGCGGCTCGGGTATTGGCCGCGCAGACAAATGATTCTCTCCCTGGCGCCTGGCTTCAGGCGTCGGGCAGACAGAATTCGGCTTACAGCCCTTCCAGAACCGGCGGGCCGACGCCGCACACGCGCGGCTTCCGGTCCGGGACGTGCCGGGGCTGTACGGCTCGTCCGCACACCGTGTGTGCAACTCAGCGGACGGCCGGCTCTTCCAGGACCAGCTCGCCGCGGTTGGCGTCCAGTCGCGCCCGCACGCCCAATGGCAACGTGGCATTGTGTGGAACGTGCCCGAAGGGCAGGCCCATCACCACCGGCACGCCCAGTGGCGTCAACCGCTCGCGAAACACGTCTTCCAGGCTCTGGCGGTATTCCCCGGCGGTCTGGGCCTTCGGATCGTGGCAATCCTTGTTGATCCCGATGGCAATACCTGCCACCTGGTGCAGCAGGCCGCAATTGAGCAGGTGGGTGAGCATCCGGTCCATGCGATACGGTTCTTCGCCCAGGTCCTCGAAAAACAGGATGCGCCCGCGGAACGGCGGTTGCCAGGGCGTGCCGATGGTGGTGCAGAGCAGGGTGAGGTTGCCGCCCACCAACGGCCCCCGGGCCACGCCGGCCCGCAGCGTCCGGACGGTCCGACGGCGGTAGCCTGCCGCAACGCTGCCGTAGGCCTCCGACCGGGTGAGTAGACGCAGAAAGCTGCGGCGCGTGAACGCCGGCAGGTCGGGCAGCAGAAACTCCGAATCGAGCATCGGCCCGTGAAAACACACCAGCCGGGCCTTCGTCAGCAGGGCGCAGTGCAGCGAGGTGATGTCGCTGTAACCCACAAACACCTTCGGATGCGCCCGAATGGTCGCGTAATCCAACCGCCCCAGCAGGCGGGCCGTGCCGTAGCCGCCGCGGATGCACAGAATGCCCGCGACGGCACGGTCTGTGAACATGCGCATGAGGTCGGCGGCGCGGTCGCGGTCCGTCCCCGCCAGAAAGCCCAGTCGCCGGCGCACGCGGGGGGCGAGTTTGGCTTTGAAGCCGAGTTGTTCGACGGCAGCCACCGCCCGGTCAATCGCTTGCGGGTCGGGCGGCGCGCTGGCCGGGGCGACAACGCCGAGCGTCTGGCCCGGTTCAAGGTGCCGTGGGAGAACCAGCATGATTTGGCCTCAGGGGGCAACGGCGGCGTCTCAGGCAGGCCGCAGCCCCAGCAACTCGCTCTTCGTGCGTGCGTAGAACCCGTCGAGCTGTTCCAGCAACGCGGCGGCACCGTCGGTGCGGCCGCTGCGGCCCAGGGTTTCGAGTTGTTGGCAAACCTCCACGACCTTCCGCGCGCCCAGGTTCATGCTCATGCTCTTGAGGGCATGGGCGTGGAGGACCAAGCGAGCCGGATCGTGCAGCGACTCGCGAATCAGGTTGAGCTGGGCCGGCGACGTTTCCAGATACAGGTCAATCAGCTCCCGGAGCATCGTCGTGCCGTCCGTGGGGGAAGCCTCCCGTAATTCGTCGAGGAGGGAACGGTCCAGGATGGCCTCCGGCGCCAGTGTGGCCTGCCGGGCCAGGAACAGGGTGGTGTCGAACTCAAACCGTCGGGTCGGCCCCCAACGCTCGATGGCCGCTTGGACGGACTCGATGCGGATGGGCTTGGCAATGTAGTCGTCCATGCCGGCAGCCAGGCATTTCTCGCGGTCGCCGGCCAGCGCCGCCCCGGTGATGGCAATGAGCCTGGGGCGCTTGTGCCTGGGCCAGCGCTGGCAGATTTGCCGGGCCACCTCCAGGCCGTCCATCTCCGGCATCTGCACATCCAGGAAAACCACGTCGTAGGCCGTGCGTTCCAGCGCCTCCAATACCTCCCGCCCGCTGGCGGCGGTGTCGGCTTGGTAACCGAGCTTGCGCAGGATGCTCAACCCCACGCGCTGGTTGATGAGGTTGTCATCGGCCATCAGGATGCGCAGCGGCAGCCGGCGGGCCAGTGTGGCGTCCAGCGTGGGCACGGCAGGCGTCTTTTTCTCGCGCAGCACCTGCACGCCAATGGCGCGGCACAGGGTCTCCAAGAGCTGCGCGGGCCGAATCGGTTTGCGCACCCAGAGCGGGCTGCCATCGCCGGCGGACGATTCGGCTTGCAGGCGCGTCGAAGAAAGCAGAATGACCGGCAGGCCCTGCCCCGCCGCGTCCCGGGCAAGGTCGTGGACCGACGTGGCCCCCGTGGCTGTGGGCAACTGTTGATCCAACAGCACCACGTCGAAGGCACGGGGCTGTTTGAGCAGGGCGAGCGCCTCAGGGACGGAGGTGGCGGCGGTGACGCGCATCCCCCATTGCTCGGCACGGTGTCGGACCAGCCGCTGGTTGGTGGCGTTGTCCTCAACAAACAGCAGGCGCTTGCGAGCCAGCAACGGTTGGGGCATTTGCCAGGGCAACGGCGCGGAGGCCGCCGCCTGCGTCTGGATGGTGAAGTGGAAAGTCGCGCCCTGCCCGGCGGCGCTCTCCACCCAGATGCGCCCGCCCATTAACTCCGCCAACCGGCGGCAAATGGCCAGCCCAAGCCCCGTGCCGCCGTAATGGCGCGTGGTCGAGGCGTCCACCTGCTGAAAGGACTTGAACAGCAGGTGCTGCTTTTCCAGCGGGATGCCGATGCCGGTGTCCCGGACACTGAAATGCAGCAGCCAGGACTCCGCGGCGCGCAGGGCGCGGTCCGTGCCAGCCTGAGCCGCTTCGCTGGCTGAAGACTGGGTTGCCGCGGGCGCCACCTCCACAACCACCTCGCCCGCCGGAGTGAACTTCACCGCGTTGGACAGCAGGTTGACCAAGATTTGCCGCAGGCGGACGACGTCGCCCACAAGCACTTTGGGGACGGTGTCCTGGATGCTGTAAGCCAGGTCCAGGTTTTTCTCGGTGGCCTTGGGCGTCACCAACTCCAGCGCCTCCTCGACGCAAGTGTGGAGGTCGAACGGATGCCGCTCCAGCTCCAGTTTGCCCGACTCGATCTTCGAGAAATCCAGGATGTCGTTCAGAATGGTCAGCAGGGCGTCGGCGCTGCTGCGGGCGGCCTGGATGTACTCGCGCTGTTCGGCGGTCAATTCGGTTTCCAACAGCAGCGCCAGCATCCCGAGCACGCCGTTCATGGGCGTGCGGATTTCGTGGCTCATGTTGGCCAGAAACTCGGACTTGGCCAGGGTGGCCTCCTCCAGCTTCTGGTTCAGCGCCACCAGCGCGGCGTTGCTTTCCACAAGCTGTTGCTGGCTTTCGCGCAGCGCGCGGTAGGCGGCATCCCGTTGCAACTGGCTCAAGTAGGCCCGGGAGTGGTAGCGAATGCGCGCCAGCAACTCGACCCGGTCCGGCAGCTTCACCAGGTAATCGTTGGCGCCGGCCGCAAAGGCCCGGCCCTTGACCTCGGGATCATCCCGGGTGGACAGGACGATGATGGGAATGTCCTTGGTGGCCGGATTGGCCCGGTAGTGGCCCACCAAGGCCAGCCCGTCCATGCCGGGCATAATCAGGTCCTGCAGAATCACGGTGGGGCGGATTTGGGCCACGGCGGTCAGGGCGTCCCGGGCATCGGCGCAATAATGGAAGTCAATGTCCGGCTCATTGGCCAGCGCCCGCCGCACCGCCTCGCACACCATCGCTTGGTCATCCACCAGCAGCACCATGACGGTGGACTGTGGCATCGGAAAACCCTGCGGTGGCCGGGTTGCGGCGGCTGTCATCGGGGGAGCAGGAGTCTGTTGCCGGTTCATTGGGCCGGTCGCCGGCGCAGGCGGGTCTGCCACAAGGCCGGGCAGCTCGTCGGGCCACGTGCTGGCTGCCTCCGGTCGGCCCTTGTGCAGCTCGCTGTCCGTCTCGCCAGTGTCATGCGGCCCTATGGTGTGCCGCCGTCGGGCGCGGAGCAACTGCAAAGCTGGCGGCTCTGGGTGGCTCGGTGGGGCGCAAGCTGCGCATGTCGCCGCCAGGTAGCCGTAGGACTTGCCCCTCGCACGTTCCACAAACCCAGCTAAACCACTGTGGCCTCGTGCGGCGGCAAGCTGGGGACAGCCCGACCTGCTTGACGCGCCCTACACGGCGGGCCAGAGCGGCGGGGGAAATTGTCCTCTTATTGGACGGGTGCCGCCTCAGTGTCTAGACAGCCCACCCCCCAGCCGTCGGCCTGTCTCGGCACCCGGTCCGTCAGGACTGGCGTAAATGGCCGAGTTCTCACTGATTACGGCCGACACTCGCCCAGGCCGTGGGCAGCCTGTGGGCTGGCACTGCCTTTGCTCAAAGCGGAGACGCGGTTGCAGCAGGCAATCAGTGAACAGAACCGCTGTCATGGTAAACCCGCCTGCTGCCCTGTTCACGCCGCAATCAGAGAAAGGCAAGCACAGTATGAAACTCAACACCTCGCGCAAGAGCGGCTTCACGCTCGTGGAAATCATGATCGTGGTCGCCATTATCGGTCTGTTGGCCGCCATTGCGATCCCGAACTTCGTCCGGGCACGCAACACGGCCCAGAAGAACACCTGCATCAACAACCTCCGTCAGATTGACGGGGCCAAGCAACAGTGGGCACTGGAAAACAAGAAGAACGACACAGATGAACCTACTCAAGCCCAGGTTCAGGTGTACATCAAGAACGAGACGTTCCCGACCTGCCCAAGCGGCGGTACCTACACGATCGGCACCGTGGCAACCGATCCATCGTGCAGCATGGCTACTGATCTTGGCCACGTCCTGCCTGCCAGTTAAGCCGGTCCTTGACTTCACCAAGCCCGAGGGAGAAGCCCCTTCGGGCTTTTTCTTTTTGCCCACCCCGGTTTGGGGAGCGGTCGGTTGGACAACCGTTGGTGTCGGTCGAGCCTCGGTTAAGCGCACCCTTGGAAAGACCGGCGCACAGCGAAAACAGGACACACTGTCCTGACGGGCGTGGGCTGGTCCTGGTGGCACTGGGTTTGCTCGTGAGTAGGTTGCGGCTTGGGCCGGCGGTTACAGAACTACCGTCATAATCATTAACCTCATAGCACTGCTGCTGTGTCCTTGCCGCAAAACAGAAAGGCAAGCACAGTATGAAAGCAAGAACCTCCCGCCGGTCCGGTTTCACGCTGGTGGAATTGATGATCGGCGTGGCCATCATTGGTCTGTTGGCTGCCATTGCCATCCCCAGTCTGGTTCACGCCCGTCGGACCACCCAGCGCAATACCTGCATCAGCCACCTGCGGGACATTGACAGCGCCAAGCACCAGTGGGCCTTGGAAAACGGCAAGACGGACGTGGACGAGCCGAGTGAGGACGACGTAAAGGTTTACATCCGGGGGGAAAAGTTCCCCACCTGTCCCACCCAGGGGACGTACACCATCGGCGCGATGAACCAGGACCCGACCTGCTCGAACGCCGCCGATGGCCATGTGATGCCCACGCCGTAAAGGGGCTGCGCCGTTGCGAGAGCGCAGGCGCCTCATGCGGTCGGCTGGGCCTCAGGGGTTGGCGGGCCGTACTCACAGCGGCACGCCGCCTCACTCCGGGGCAATGAACCCGTTGTAAGCCCGCTCACCCAGGTAGGTGTAGCCCACCGATTGACCGGGTGTGCCGGCCAGCAGGGCGTGAATGAAGCCGTTGCGCTCCACCTGGAGGGTGTGCAGCACCTTGCGCCCCGGGTTTTCCTTCAGCAGGAATTGGAGGCGACCGTCCAGGGCGACATGCTGCCGCAAGCCGTTGACCGCCTGGCGGGAGAAGGCAAACTGCGCCTCCAGGTCCTCCAGCATGGCGAGGCTGCGTCCCCACGTGCCACCGGCGGCGCTCACAAACGGTCTGCCATCCAGCAGTGCCGAGGCGTCATCGTAGGCCAGCACGCACAAGAAATGTTGGTCGGCGGCCTTCAACCAGCGCACCAACTTGGCCGCGTGCAGGGCGGTGTCGTAGGCGTAGTTGCTGTCCAGGAACGCAATCCGCTCCACGGCGTCCGGGATGGCTTCCACCGCGTTGAGGTAACCCAGCACCAGGCTGCCACCGCCGCTGTGGCCGGTGAGCGCCAGGCGCGTGGCGAAACCGTCCAGCGGTCGCCGCACTCGCTCCAGCAAGGCCGGAATGCCTGCGTCGCCATGCCGCTGTCGCCACGCCGGCCAGCTTTTCAGGTCGTTCTCCAAATAGGCCACCACCAGCGCTCGGTTCGGCAACCGGCTGCGCAACCAGCGGGTTTGCGCGCCGATGTGCTGGATGTTGAAGCGCCAGTCGTCGCCCGGTCGTGGCAACCGGCCGATGGTTTGCTCGATGGAATTGCCGTTGGGCAGGGCGTAAAGGACCAGCAGGACCTCGCTGGTGGCCGGTAGGCGGGCGGGCGCGTTGATATGGACGCGCACGCCTGGTTCGGTCACGAAGTCCAGCGTCTGCTCGCCAAAACGGGGCGCTGGGCGGAAGCCGGACAAGGGTCGGGTGTCGGCGGCCGGCGGCAACCCGGCGGTGGGCCGCGCCGTTGCTGTGCCGGTGACCGGCCAGTTGGTGGGGTAGCGCGGCGACGCGATTGGGCCTTCGCCGCCGAGCAACCCGGCCAAAGCGGGGTCGGCCAGCACCTCGGCGAGACGGCGGGGTTGGCCGTCCACCAGCACTTCCGGATGCACCAGACGAACGCCGTGACTGTAGTCGGCCCACGTGGCGGTGTGGCCGAGGTAAAGGGGCTGAATGGGCGTGCCGTTGGTGCGATGCCAGCCGTAAATGGCCACGCGGTTGGTCGCCGCCGCCAGTCGGGCGGTGACCACAATGTCTTTCTTGTGGCCGGCCACCAAGGCGCCCAACGGTGCCCACGCCAGCACAGCCTGGCGCTGCGTGTTGATGATGGCATTGTGCTCGGCGAATGCCCCCATCGTCGTCATGGCCGGCCCGGGAGGTAGCGGCATGGGAGTCAACCGCACCCGAGCCGCCGCATGGATGGCGTCAACCATCCGGGCCGTGGGCAGACAGCAACCGGCCAAATCCGCCACGCGCTGGGCGGTGGGCGCGGTCAGAGGCATGAGCAGATAATCGGCGTCACTGCCAAGGGCCAGGTAGTCAGGCGTGGCCCAGAACGTGACCGTCCGCGGACGGTCGCCGGTGGAATTCGTCAGCGACACCGGGCACAATTGCCTGAGAAACTCCGGCACGTTCCCGGCCGCCACTTGGGCGACCGCCGCCTGCTCGCGGGCCTCGACGGCGAGCGGTGACAACTGCTCGGCCAACACTCGGCCCCCCGGTGCGCCGGGGGCGCGGGGTGGCAGGCGCAGCGTTTGAGAAAACCCTGTTGTCAAGGCGCACAGCAGCGCCAGGCCGGCGGGTGTCTTCATGGCGCGCACGTCAGGGGTATCCTGAGCACCACGCCACAACCCAATCGGCAGGCGCCGGCGCTGTCAAGCCGCCTTTGGCCGGCGCGGCGGCCCGACACTCGGTCGAGCGGGCAGGAGAATCCGCGTGCGCCGAGGCGGGGCTGCTCGTATGCTGGCGACAGCGAAACATGGCCAGAATCAAACCGTTTGCCGCCTTGCGACCGCGGGCCGACGTGGCAGCGCGCGTCAGTGCGCCGCCCTATGACGTGGTGACCGCCGACGAGGCCGCGCGCCTGGCAGGCGGCAACCCGCTGAGTTTTCTGCACGTCAGCCGCGCGGAGATTGACCTCCCCGCCGGTGTGGACGCTTACGCCCCGGCGGTGTACGCCCGGGCGCGAGAAACCTTTCACCGCCTGCGCGCCGAGGGCGTGCTGCGACAGGACGAGCAGCCCTGTTTCTACCTCTATCGCTTGGTGATGGGCGCGCACAGCCAGGTGGGCCTGGTGGCCACGGTGAGCTGCGAGGATTACCTCCAGCAGGCCATCCGGAAACACGAACTGACCCGACCAGACAAAGAGACCGACCGCGCGCGGCATATCGCCGCCCTGGACGCCCAAACCGGCCCGGCCTTTCTGGTTTACCCCGCCCTGGCCGAGGTGGACAAGCTGGTGGCCCGTTGGACTCAGTCGCCACCGCAGGTGGATTTCACGGCCGAAGATGGCGTGCGGCACAGCACATGGACCATTGCGGAGGCGGTGGACATCCGGTTTCTGGAGAACGCGTTCGCCAGCATCCCGCGGCTTTACATTGCTGACGGCCACCACCGGAGCGCCGCAGCAGTCCGCGTGTTCCGCGAACGGGACGGCGCCGGGCACAGCGCCTGGTTTCTGGCGGTTCTGTTCCCTCACACCCAGGTGCGGATTCTGCCTTACAACCGTCTGGTCAAGGACCTCAACGGGCTGACGAGGGAGGCGTTTCTGGCGCGCTTGAGCAGCGTGGGCAGCCTCGATCCGGTGAGCGCAAGGCCGGTTGTGCCCGACGCACCCGGGACGGTCGGCATCTACCTGGCGGGGCGCTGGTTCAAGCTGCGATTTGCCCCGCAACTGGCCGTGGCGCCGACGCCGGCGGAGCGACTGGACGTGGCGCTGCTGCAACGCCACGTCTTGGACGCCATCCTGGGCATCCGCGACCCACGCACCAGCCATCGGCTGGAGTTTGTAGGCGGGATTCGGGGGCTTGCGGCACTGGAGCGGCCGGTGGACGCGGGCCAGCATGCCTGCGCGTTTGCCCTGTCGCCCACGCGCATCGAGGACCTGCTGGCCGTGGCGGACGCCGGGGGCGTGATGCCGCCCAAGAGCACATGGTTCGAGCCCAAGCTGCGCGACGGCCTGTTCAGCCATCTGATTTGACATGCCGCGCCGCTCGTTAACTCGGTTTGCCTGGCTGTCGGTTGCCGTGTCGCTGGTCATTCTGGGGCTGAAGCTGGCGGCCTACGCCATCACCGGCTCGGTGGGGCTGCTGTCCGACGCCGTCGAGTCCGTGGTGAATCTGGCGGGTGGGTTGATGGCGCTGGCGATGTTGGCCATTGCCGCGCGGCCCGCAGACGAAGACCACGCCTACGGGCATCACAAGGCGGAGTATTTTTCCAGCGGCGTGGAAGGCGGGCTGATCCTGGTGGCGGCCGTGGGCATTGCAGTGGCCGCCGGGCGGCGATTGTTCGTCCCAAGACCCCTGGAATCCATCGGCGAAGGGCTGTTGATCTCGTGTGTGGCCTCCGCTCTGAATCTGGGCACCGCGCTGGTGCTGTTGCGGGCCGGCCGCCGGCACAACTCCGTCACCTTGGAAGCCAACGCGCGCCACTTGCTCACCGATGTGTGGACGTCGGGCGGGGTGATCGTCGGCGTGGGTCTGGTGGCGTTGACCAAGCTCTACTGGCTGGACCCCGTCGTGGCCTTCTTGGTGGCAGCCAACATCGTCCGCACCGGCCTGAGCATCGTGCGCGGCTCGGTGTCGGGATTGATGGATACCGCCCTGCCAGAAGCGGACCTGCAGTCGGTGCGCCAAATCCTGGAGGGCTACAAAGCCGCCGGCGTGCGCTTCCATGCCTTGCAGTCCCGGCAGGCGGGGGCTCACAAGTTTGTCTCCGTGCACGTGCTGGTGCCCGGCAACTGGACGGTTCACCACGGCCACGCCGTGGCCGAAAAAATCGAGCGAGACATCCGACAGGTTTTGGCCGACAGCACGGTGTTCACCCACCTGGAATCCCTGGACGACCCAGCGTCTTGGGAGGGCTTGGAGTGGGATGAGCCATCGGGCAACGACCGGCCCCATCAGGCGGAAGGTTGACCGCGCCGGTCCGCGGCAGTAACCGGTCGGCCGGCCGCCGGCTGGCTGGCGTATTGACGCCGGCTCTCAGCGCGGCCGCGGCAGTTGGCCGTCCAATGCCCCGTTGCTGGCCACCATCCGGTAGGCCTCGAACCCGCCGACCTTTCGACTCCAAAACCGCCCGCCGGCGCACTCAACAATCAGCCCACCGGCCGCAATGTCCCAGAGCCGCACTTTCCGCTCCACGTAGGCGTCGAACCGACCGCAGGCCACGTAGGCCAGTCCCAGCCCGGCCGAGCCCATGATGCGCACCTTGCGCGCCCGCCGGCACAGCCAGGCGAAATACGGCAGGGATTTTTCGAGGTTGTTCCTGGTCTTGGAGAAACCAAAGGTGACCATCGCCTCCTGCAGCCGCGCCCGCGGGCTGACCCGGATGGGCCGCCCGTTCAACCGCGCCGGCCCGCCCCGCACCGCCGTGTACAACTCGTCGCAAAACGGCTCATAAATCACGCCCACCATCGTTTCCCAGGCGCCGGTGTCCGACCCGGCCGTGTCGCCGGTTGCTTTTGCGGGCCGACGCGCCTGGAGGGCCACGCACACGCAAGCGTGCGGCACGCTGTGGGCGAAATTCACCGTCCCATCAATCGGGTCCACCACCCAGCGAACCGGCGCCGACGCCGGCCCCGAGACGCCCTCCTCGCCCAGGATGGGCAGGCCGGGAAGGCAGCGTCGCAACCGCTGCTCGATCAGCCTCTGGCAGCGCAGGTCCAGTTCCAGTTTGATGTCGTGGGGGGAGGCCTCGTGAACGGCTTTGGTGGCCGGCAAGTTCCGGCGCATCAACCGTCCGGCGGCGCGCGCGGCCTCCACGGCGCCTGCCAGGGCTTGGCGCAAGGTCCGGTCGTCTGGCTCGCTCAGTTTGCTTGGCATCGTCTTGAACACAGCGGCCTCAAGCGGCGCCCATTTCGCGGCTGCGCGCAAGGATTTTCTCGGCATTCACCGCCCAAGGATGGCTCAGACGACGAGCGGGGACAGTCACCTTGGTCTGTCAATTCCACGCCAAGGCGCAAAGGCGCGGGGAACCAGGGGCGCACAGGCGTCCCCGGGCAACGTTCGTCGTGCACGCTTTGGCGGAATGCCGCTCGTAGTGCACGCTTCAGCGTGGGCCATGTTTGTAACTTGCGCCCAAGCATGTGGTGTGTCCCACCGACAGCCTGAAGGCTGAACTACAAACCGGACGGCGGCCCGCCGGGCCTTGTGGGGGGTAAATGTTCGACGCGAGACGTGTCGAACGGTAACCGGGACGGTCGCGCTCCCCATCATTTCAAGGCGATGACCCAGAGGGGAACGGTGATGGTGCCGCGCAGCCACGCCAGGTCCGCCTTCACGCGGGTCAGCGACGGCGCAACGGCCTTCTGCTTGACACGCGCAAGTCCCGATTCGGCATGAGTGATGAGGACCCCCACGTCAATTTTGTCCGTGTTGTAGGCCGACAGAAACCGAAGGTAGTCGCGGGACAGAAACTCATATCGCGAGAACTCGATCTCAATCGCCACCCGATCTTTGAACAAGTCAAATCGCTGTTCGTGAGGCTGGTTTTCGGCGACCAGCACTTCCTTCTCCCAGCCGCGCGCTACGAACGCAGAAACGATGCGCGGCGTCAGACCTTCCGCGCCTTGGCCGACTTTGGCTTCGGCCACTTCGTCGAGGACAGAAGTGATTTCGCGTTTGGTGGAAAGGTGCGCGTTAAGAATTTCCTCCGCATGCCGGTAGCTGAAAGTCTCGTATTGCACGGGCATATTAGATCGCTCCGTGATCATGGCTTCAACTCCTATTTCACCCGCAGGATTTCCGTCTGGCAGCGGACGATGTGGGTGGTCTCGCGGCGCTTGCCCGTAGGCGTTTTGGCCCAGGCTTCCTGCAGGCTTACGTCCACGGTTGTGTGAACGACACTGGCGCGATTGACCTGTGCGCACGACAGGAACACAAACTTGCATTCCTGCCAGATGCAATCAGCCCGGATTTCTAGTTTATCGTCCACGCGGGGCGATCCATTGATCGAATCGGCAAACAGATCAAGATCATTTGCGGCAAAGATTACCGCGCCAAAACGCACGCGGAATTCCCGCAGCCAGATCAGGACCATTTCGCGGTCGGCCCGCTTAGCGGCCAGCGCGAGGTGTGCCTCGTCCAGTTCAATCCCGACGCAGCCGCGTTTGAGGCGGAGGCAGGCGACAGCGGTGGTGCCGCTGCCCAGGAACGGGTCGAGCACCAGGTCGCCTTCATGGGTCGAGGCCAGCAGGCAGCGTTCGACCAGGGCGACGGGTTTTTGCGTGGGGTGTTTGCCGAAAGTTTTTTCCTCACGGCCCGGCGCGGGAATGGTCCAGATGGATTCAAGACCGGCGGCGACGTTTCCGGCGGAGACGCGTTCCACCTCGTCCGCATCTCTCGGATTGGCACAGGACGGGGTGGAACCCGTCCCCCCCAAATGATCGGCGTGGGACGGGGTGGAACCCGTCCCTCCAAGATCGCGCCAGACGGTTTTCATTTGTTTGCCGGTGATGGCCTTCATGGCGGCGTAGTTGAAGGTGTGCCGGCTTTTTTCGTTTTTGGCGGCCCAGAGGAGGGTTTCGGCGCTGTGGGTGAAGTAGCGGCAGGAAAGGTTGGGCGGCGGGTTGGGTTTTTCCCAGGCGATGTCGTTGAGCAGCTTGAAGCCGAGCTGCTGCAGGGCGTAGCCGATGGAGAGGATGACGTGCAGCGTGCCGGTGACCCAGAGGGTGCCGTTGGGCTTGAGCACGCGCTGGCAACGGCGCAGCCATTCGAGGTTGAACTCGTGGTTCAGCTCCGGCCCCCGGGATTTGTCCCAGTCGCCCTTGTCCACCCGCACCATGCGCCCGGCGTGGCAGGTAATGCCGCCGTTGGACAAGAAATAGGGCGGGTCGGCGAAGATGGCGTCGAACCGGCCTTCGGGATATTGGGCCGCGATGGCGTCGAGCAGTTCGAGGCAGTTGCCGTGGTAAAGGCGGATGAACGGCGTGTCGCTCCGGAAAATCAGACGCGGCGGGGTGATTGAGGAGGGCGGCTGGCCCGCTGCCGAAACCGGTTGGGCTTCGGGCGGCGTCTCAGCGGTAACCGTCTCGATGTCGCCGTCCTCGCGCAGCACAAATGGGGCTTTGGCGAGCGGCGCAGCATGGCGAAACGGCCCGGCGACGGGTGCCGCCGTTTTGCGCCCGTGAGCGCGGCGGGGCGGTTTGCGGCGGTAAAGCGGCTTGCGTGGCGTTCCGGTTTTCTTCGGCACGCCGGGATCAATTGATCAGACCGGCGGGTCGGATCAAGTCCTCATTGAGCAAAGGCCCCCGTAATCATCCCTCTCAAGGACTGCACGACATCCGGAAGGCAAGTCTCGGCGTTTGCCGGGGCTCCGGCGGCGGGCAGCGGAGTAGCTGCCCTGAAAAGCCCGGCAGGCAGCGGGATGTGCGCTCTCCCGGCGGCGGCGGGCAGTGGGGTGTTCGCTTCGCCAAGGTCCGCCGTTGGCCAAAGGGGTGTGCCTGCTGGCCGGGGCCGTTGCTCAGTAAGGCAGAGGAAACCGCGCCGTCAACTCGCGCACCCGTTGGCGGACCTTCTTGAGGGTGTCAGCGTTTTTCGGGTCCAGCAGCACCTCGCAAATCATGTCCGCGATGGCCGCCATTTCGGCCTCTTTCATGCCGCGAGTGGTCACGGCCGGCGTGCCCAGGCGGATGCCGCTGGCTTGGAACGGCGACCGGGTCTCGAAGGGAATGGTGTTCTTGTTGACGGTGATGCCGGCTTCGTCCAGCGCTGCCTGGCACTCCTTGCCGGTTAGCCCGCGCGCGCCCACGTCCACCAGCATCAGGTGGTTGTCCGTGCCGCCGCTGACGAGGCGGAAGCCGTTGCGCTTCATGCCTTCAGCCAGGGCCTGGGCGTTCTTGAGGATCTGCTGTTGGTAGTCTTTGAACTCCGGTCGCAGGGCCTCCTGGAGGCAGACCGCCTTGGCGGCGATGACGTGTTCCAGCGGTCCGCCCTGGATGCCCGGGAACACCATCGCGTCAATCTCCTTGGCGTATTGGGCGCGGCACAGGATCAAGCCGCCCCGCGGCCCACGCAGTGTCTTGTGGGTGGTCGTCGTCACGAAGTCCGCGTGCGGCACGGGACTGGGGTGCAGACCGGTGGCGACCAGCCCGGCAATGTGGGCAATGTCCGCCAGCAGCAGCGCCCCCACCTCGCGCGCAATCTGCCCCAGGCGCTCAAAATCAATCAGCCGCGGATAGGCGCTGGCCCCCACGGTGATCATCCGGGGCCGGTGCTCGCGTGCCAGGGCTGCCACCTGCTCGTAGTCAATCCGCTCATCTTCGCGCCGCACCCCGTAATGCACGACGTGAAAGAACTTGCCCGAGAAATTGGCCTTGTGGCCGTGGGTCAGATGGCCGCCGTGACTCAGGTCCATGGTCAACAGCGTGTCGCCGGGCTTCAGGAACGCGAAGTACACGGCCATGTTGGTGGCACTGCCACTGTGCGGCTGGACGTTGGCGTGCTCGGCGCCGAACAGTTGCTTGGCCCGGTCAATCGCCAGTTGCTCCACGCTGTCAATGTGCTCGCACCCGCCATACCAGCGCTTGTTCGGATACCCCTCGGCATACTTGTTGGTCAGCACCGAGCCTTGGGCCTCCAGGACGGCCGGGCTGACGAAGTTTTCGCTGGCGATCAGCTCGATGTTCTGCTGCTGGCGCTGGCGCTCACGCTCCAGATAATCCGCCACCAGCGGGTCGGTCTCCCGCAACCGGGCGACGGCTGGCGACGCACACCGCTCCAACTTGCCCACGCGGCGCTGGTGACGGCCGCCCTCGAAGCGCGCCGCCAGGAAGGCCTCCAGCATCCGAACGGCCTGCTCGACCGACGTGCGGTTGGCGGCAAAGCACAGCACGTTGGCGTTGTTGTGGCGACGCGCCAGCGCGGCGGTTTCGGCGTCAAACACCAAGGCCGCCCGGACGCCGGGCACCTTGTTGGCGGCGATGCTCATGCCCACGCCGGTCGTGCAGCAGAGCACGCCGGTCTGCGCCTTGCCCTCGGCCACCAACCGACCCACCGCTTGCGCGTAATCCGGGTAATCCGTGGACTCTTTGGCATGGGTGCCCAGGTCCCGCACCTGCTCGCCACGCCCGGCCAACCAGGCCTTGATGCCCTCCTTCAGCTCGTAGCCGGCATGGTCGGCCCCCAGCGCCCAGGCTGGCACGGCTGCTGTTTCGGCGCTGCCCGCCGACGGCCCGGTCGGTTGTTCGATCGCCCGGAGCATCGAGGCAATGCCCTGAGCAATCTGCTCCCGACAGCGCACGTACACCTCGTAAGAGCCGCCGATGGGATCGGGGATGTCCATTTCGTGGGCGGCCAGGGATTCGTCGAATTCGCGCAGCACAAACGTCTTCTCGGCCGCGCGGGGGTGCAGCGCCAGCAATGCGTCCACGTGGCCGCGTGTCATGCCGAAAATGTAGTCGGCCTGCTGCACCAACTCGGCCGTCAGCGCCCGGCTGCGGAAGCCCGAAAGGTCCAGCCCCACTTCGCGCAGGGCCTGGACGGCATAGGGACTGGGGGGCTGACCGTCCACGGCGCCAAGCCCGGCCGACAGGACCCGGTAATCACCTCGTCCCCGCGTGGCGTGCCGGAACAGCTCCTCCGCCATGGGGCTTCGACACACATTGCCGGTGCAAACGAACAAGATGGTTTTCATCTGCGCGTAATGGGCGGCCAGTGTGACCCGGAAAACCGGCGCGTCAACCGCGAAATCTGGACACCTGCAAACGCCGGGCGCGTCCGAACGGAACCGCCCCCTGTCGTGGCGCAAACGAAAAGCCGGCGTGGCGAGGCGTAGCGGTTTCGTCCGGATGCGCCCAAGGGGAGGGACGTACCAGTTTGGGCTTTGCAGGCGGGCAGCCGGGCCTAGTATGCGGCCATGATCGCGTGTGGTCTGGGTCGTTTCCCGGCCTGCCGGCCGCGGCGTTTGCGGCAGTCGGCCGTCCTGCGGCGGCTTGTCCGCGAGACAACGCTGAGCGCCGACCGGTTGGTGCTGCCGCTGTTCGTGCGCGCGGGTCGCAAGGTCCGCCGCCCGGTCGCCTCCATGCCGGGCGTGTTTCAACTTTCGGCCGATCTACTCGTCGGCACGGCGGCGCGGGCACTGGAGGCTGGCGTGCCGGCCGTGTTGTTGTTTGGCATTCCCGAGCACAAAGACGCCCGCGCTTCCGGAGCCTACGCCCGCACCGGCGTCGTGCAACGGGCCGTTCGATTGCTGAAGCGCGAACTGCCCGAGCTGCTGGTCATCACCGACGTTTGCCTGTGCGAATACATGAACCACGGGCACTGCGGCGTGGTGCGAACCGACGGACGGGAAGCCCGGATTTTGAACGACCCGACCCTGGCGCTGCTGGCGCGCACGGCCGTTAGCCACGCTGAGGCGGGGGCGGACATCGTGGCGCCCAGCGACATGATGGACGGGCGGGTCGCCGCGCTGCGGGCGGCGCTGGACCGGCATGGCTTCGAGCACCTGCCCATCATGGCCTACGCCGCCAAGTACGCCTCGGCCTTCTACGGGCCGTTCCGGCAAGCCGCCGAATCGGCACCCCGATTCGGCGACCGGCGCAGCTATCAGATGGATCCGGCCAACTCGGACGAAGCCCTCCGCGAAGTGGCGCTGGACGTGGCCGAAGGCGCGGACATCCTGCTGGTCAAGCCGGCGATGGCCTGCTTGGACATCGTGCACCGCGTCAAAACGACCTTCGGCCTGCCCACGGCCGCTTACGCGGTTAGCGCCGAATACGCCATGATCAAGGCCGCCGCCGCCCGCGGGTGGATTGACGAGCGCAGTGTGACGCTGGAATCGCTGTTGGCCATGCGACGGGCCGGGGCGGACATCCTCATCACTTACGCCGCGGTCCAGGTGGCCGAGTGGCTCAGGACCGCCCCCGCGCCGGCTTGAACCCGACGAGGTGTTCAAGCCGCGGTGGCAACCCGCGCCCCGACTCCGCCGCGCGGTTTGACCGCGTGGTGGATGCTCATCACGCCGCCGAGGAGGTTGACCGTGCTGACCCCTTCCAAACCGAGCGCAACCATGCGCGCGGCAACGCCCGACTGCGCGGGGTAGGCCATCAGCGAGGGCAGGATGTAGGCGTAAGCCGCGGCATCGCCGGCCAACAACCGGCCCAGGAACGGCACCACAAAACGCAGGTAGGCGAAATAAACCCGGCGCCAAACCGGATTGGCCGGCTTGCCAAAGTCCAGCACCAACAGGCGTCCGCCCGGCTTGGTTACACGGACCATCTCGCGAAGACCGGTCTCCCAGTCGGCCAGATTCCGCAGCCCGTAGCCGACCGTCACAATGTCAAACGCCCCCTCCTCAAACGGCAACCGCAGTGCGTCGCCCTGCACAAACCTCAGATGAGGCATGGGGTGCGGCAGGCAGCCGGCTTTTTCTCTGGCCACCGCCAGCATTGGTTCGCTGAAATCCAGCCCCACCACCTCCGCGCCGGTCCGCGCCAGCCGCCGCGCAATGTCCCCGGTGCCGCAGCACACATCCAGGGCGCGCATCCCCGCGCCGGCCCCCGACAAGCGCACCAGACGCCGTTTCCACAAACGGTGCAGGCCCGCGCTCTGCACGTCGTTCAGCAGGTCGTAGCGCCGCGCGATCCGCGCAAACAGCGCGCGCACCGCTGCGGCTCGATCCGGCTCTGGAGGTTGGGGCGCTCCGGACATGTCGCAGCCGCCCCGGGGAGAGGTCCGTCCGGCGGCCGGCGACATTGTGCGGAAAAGCGGGTTGCTTGGCGAACGGAAAGCCGCTATACCGGCCCCACCTGAACGTGGCCCGGGCAAAGATTATGAGTCGCAAGAGAATTCTCATCGTGGACGACGACGCCGTGGTTGTCAAAGCGCTCACCTTCAAGCTGGAGGCCAAGGGCTATGAGGTGCTCGGCGCCAACGATGTGAGCGCAGCGCTCCGGCTGGTCCGATCCGAGAACCCGGATCTGTTGATCGTGGACATTAACCTGCCGGCCGATGCCGCATGGGCAACCACCATGGCCTGGGACGGATTCACACTTCTGCGATGGCTGGAGCGCCTCCACGAAGACTGGCAGAAGCCGGTCGTGATCATCACGGCCGACGATCCGGCCAAACATCAGGAGCGCCTCCGTCAAGCCGGCGTGGTGGCCTGCTTTCAGAAACCGGTGAACACCGAGGAGCTGCTGGCCGTCCTCCGACAGGTCCTGGGTGAGTCCCGCCCGTCATCCGCCTCGCCCCAGTCGTCACAGGTTGGCTGACCCGCCTCGCCCGGACAGGCCGGGCGGCTGCCAACGCCCCAGCCGGTGGCCACGCCGCCGGCGACCGGGCCATTTGGCGGTTGCCGTCGGGCTGTGCTCGGCTGCGCAATGCCCGCCGAATCTGCTGGCCGCTTGACGCCGCCGGGAGCACTTTCCCGGCAACGCCGTCCAACGGGAAGAGTTTATGAGACCGCTGACATCAACCGAGCTGGGAGTGCTCTTCGCCATTAACGCCCTGGCAGCGTCGCCGCCGGACTACGAGCCGCTCAAGGCGGACGCGGAGAAGTTGTTCGCCCAAGGCTCGTTCGCCAAGGCACACGAACTTTATCGCCAAGTCACCCTCTCAAACCTGCCAGCCGCCGAGCAACGCTGGGTGCAGTTCCGCGTCGCGGACACGCAGTGGCGCGCCGAGGCGGCCACGCAGCGCGCCGATGCCTCCAAGCTCGACCAAGCCCGCGAGGCCCTCGAGAAACTCCTCCGCGACGTGAAACGCGAAGAGGAGCGCGACCGCGTCTGGGTCGAGGTCCAGGAATCGCTCGGCGATTTCTGGTGGACGCGGCGCGGTCAGCAGAATTGGGGCGCGGCCTGGCCGCATTATCAGGCGGCCCTGGATTGGTGGGCCGGCGCGCGCGACATCGAGCTGGCCCGCGAGCGTTACCTCGCCATCGTCTGGCGCTGCGCCCAGCCGCCCGGAATGGCGCGCGGCCTCGGCTATGGTTACTTGGGCAACCAACTGCCGCTCGAAGTCCTCGACAACGCCCTCAAGATCGCCCGCTCCGACAACGACACGGCCCGCGCGCATTACCTGCTCGCCACGACCATCCGCAATCAGGGCGGCGACTGGCCGCGCCACGCCCGCGTGCCGGAGCATTTCGAGGGCGCGCTTAAGCTCGGCAAATCCACCGACTGGTATGACGACGCCCTTTACCACTACGCCGAGTGGATGCTCGGCCAGGGCCGCGTCGTGCCGCTGGCCGACGGCAACTGGCGCGCCGAGCCGGATTACCCGAAGGCGCTTGAGCTGTTCCGCCGGCTGGTCAGCGAGTTCAAAGAGGGCGAAACGCGCTACTGGCGGCAGGCCCAGCAGCAGATCAAGAACATCACCGAGCCGCAACTCGGCGTGAGCGTCCCGCACATCTTCCTGCCCGGCTCGGAAATCGAATACCACCTCAACTGGCGCAACGTGCCGAAGATCGAGCTGGCGTTCTACGCCACGGACCTGACCCGCGACGTGGACCTCTCGCGCCTCGACGAAAAACGCCGGACGGATTGGCTGACTTCGATTGATCTCGGCAAGCTCCAGCGGGTCAAGTCGTGGACGCATGACGCCCGTAGCCGCGGACGCGTGCCCGCTGAAACTGAATCTCCGGAAAGTCACCGCCGACTCACGTCGGCGGCTACAGGTGAAGAAGATTACAAACCGGGCAGCGCCGTCCTGCGCCTCGACGAAAAGCTCAAGCCGGGCGCTTACGTCCTCGAAGCCAAAGCGGGCGACATGGAGGCGCGCGAGTTGATCCTCGTCACCGACGCGGCGCTCGTGCTAAAAACCTCTGGCAAACAGGCGCTGGTTTATTTCTGCAGCGCCCTCCACAGCGCGCCCATCCCAAACGCCAAGGTGCGGCTTTGGGAACGCTGGCAGGACGGCAACCGCTGGCACGCCCGCGACCACACCAAGCAAACCGGCGCGGACGGCATCGCTGTCTTCGATCTGTCGGCGCGGCCTGATCGCGGCCTGGAGCTGTTCGTCAGCGCCACCGCCGGCGACCGCCAGGCGTTCAGCCCGGGCAACAGCTACTGGCATCGCGCCGAGCAGGAGTCGTGGCGGATTTACGCTTTCACCGACCGGCCTGCGTATCGGCCCAAGGAAACCGTGAACTGGAAGTTCATCGCCCGCCGCTACAACGGCTCGGTTTATTCCACGCCCGCGAACGCAGTCATCGAGTTCGAGATCACCGATCCGCGCGGCGCAAAGGTCAAGGTGGATAAGGCCACGCTCAACGCCTTCGGCAGCGCGTGGGGCGCGCTCGAGCTCACCGAAGCGATGCCGCTGGGCGAATACCAAATCCAGTTCTGGGACGAGGGCCGCAAGAAACACATCGGCGGCGCGACGCTGTTCCGGCTGGAGGAATACAAGCTGCCCGAGTTCAAGGTTACCGTGCAGACGCCCGAGGAAGACGGCAAACGCAAGGCGTTTCGCCTTGGCGAGACGGTCGAGGTCGCGGTCCAGGCGGACTATTACTTCGGCGGGCCGGTGGCCAACGCCAGCGTCGAGGTGCTCGTGCGGCAGAATCCGCTCTGGCTGACCTGGCGCAAACCGCGCGATTTCCCGTGGTTTTACGAGGATATGGACAACGGCCCGGGCCGGTTCGGTCGCTGGTATGGCGGCGGGCAAATCGTGAAGCGCGAGACGCTCAAGACCGACGCCACCGGCAAAGCCACGCTCACTTTCGAGACGCCCGCGAACGCCAATCAGGACTTCGAGTATCGCATTGAAGCGCGCGTGACCGACGCCAGCCGGCGCGAGATCACCGGCGGCGGCAGCGTGCGCGTTACCCGCCAGCGTTACTACGTTTATCCGCAGGCCGAGCATAACCTCTACCGTCCGCAGGACAAGGTGCGCGTGGATTTCCGGGCGCTCGACGCCAACGAGCAGCCGGTCGTCACCAAGGGCACGGTCAAGGTCACGCGCGATTACTGGTGGGAAATCTGGGTCAAACCCGACGGCACGGAGGTCCAGGGCGACGAACTCAAGGCGCTGCAGGCCCGCCACAAAATCTGGCCGCCGCCGCCCGAGCGCCCCGACCAGAAGGACTGGCGACTCAAATTCCGCGGTTACCGGCACGACGACATCCTGACCCAAACGCTCGAGACCGACGCCGAAGGCAACGCCACGCTCACGTTCACGCCCGAGCGCGAGGGCTACTACCGCGTGGCGTGGGTGGGCAAAGAGCAGCGTGCTGCCGGCATCCTGCCGGCAGGACAAACTGAACAGAATAGTCCTGCCAGCAGGATGCTGGCAGCACGTTCGATCCGCGCCGAGACCACCGTCTGGGTCGCGCGCAACGCGACCGCCGACCTGGGCTACCGCCACGGCGGCGTGGAAATCATCGCCGACAAGGACACCTTCCGCGTCGGCAGCGAAGCGCCCGTGATGCTCGTCGCCAATTCGCCCGACCGCTACGTTCTGTTCACCATCGAGGGCGAGGATTTGTACCACTACCGGCTGGTTCACCTGACCGGCACGGTGAAGCTCCTGGACCTGTTCGTGGAGGAGAAATACGTGCCGAACGTCTTCCTCAGCGCCGCGATGGTCGCCGACCGGCAGATTTTCACCGACACCAAACAGGTCATCGTCCCGCCGACAAAGAACTTCCTCACTGTGGAAGTGAAGTCCGACAAGACGCAATACCAACCGCGCGATGAAGGCACGCTGACCGTGACGACGAAGAACGACGAGGGCAAACCCGTCTCCGCCGAGGTTTCGCTCGGGCTAGTGGACGAATCGGTGTTTTACATCCAAAGCGATTACGCCGGCGACCCGCGACAGTTCTTCTTCGGCGAGAAGCGCGAACACGAAATCCAGACGCAGGCCACGATGAACCAGAAGACCTATGCCAAGCTCGCGAAGGACGAGGACAAGCGTCTGCAGGATCGCACGGAGGCGAACGAGTTGGAAGGCGACTACGCCGGGGCGCGATACAAGCGGTCAGCGTGGGGCACGGCCTCGCCAGGCAGCCGCGCGCTTGGCGAAGTGGCAGACATCTCTTTTGCCCAGAGTGCAATCGCGCCCGCCGCCGCACCCGCGCCAATGGCGCTTGGCGCTGAGGATAAAGCCCGCCGCGCCACTGCTGAAATGCCCGCCGGGGGCGAAGAACCCGCAGTTCAGGTCCGCACGGATTTTCGCTCGACCGTTCTCTGGCAACCGGACGTGAAAACCGACGCCAACGGCAAAGCCACGGTGAAAGTAAAGTATCCCGACTCGCTCACCGGCTGGAAGGCCACGGCCCGCGCGGTGTCGCAGGCGAACCAGTTCGGCATCGCCAGCGCGAGCACACGCACGAAGCAGCCGCTCATCGTCCGCCTGCAAGCCCCGCGCTTCTTCGTCGTCGGCGACACGGTCACGATTTCGGCGGTGGTGAACAACAACACCGACGAGGCGATGGAGGTGCGGCTAAGCCTTGACCTTGGAGGGACGGGTTCTACCCCGTCCCGTCCCACAGGTTCTAGTGCACCCCCGATTTCCCTCTTGGAAGAGAAGTCGAAGGACGCGGTGAGACGCGTCTCCCCCAACGGCGAGGCGCGTGTGGATTGGACTTGCGCCGTGAAGCGGCCCGGCGAGGTGAAACTCAAAGTCACCGCCCGCGGCGGCAGGCACGCCGACGCGATGGAGAAAACCTACGTCGCCTACGAGCACGGCATCGAGAAGTTCATTGCCAAGTCCGGCAAGGTGCGCGGCAACGACATCACGGTGAAGCTCGATTTGCCCAGGGAGCGCAAGGCGGAGTCCACGTCGCTCACCGTGCAGGTCACGCCCAGCCTCGCCGTGACGATGCTCGACGCGTTGCCATACCTGGCCGATTACCCCTACGGCTGCACGGAACAGACGATGAGCCGTTTTCTGCCCGCCGTCATCACGGCCAAGACCCTGCGCGACGTGGGCCTCGATCCCGAGGACGTGATGGGCCGCGTGTTCGGCGGGATCGAACGACGTGCTGCTGGTCTTCCGCCGGCAGGTCAAACCAACAGTCCTTCCGGCAAGATGCCGGAAGCACGTTCATTGGCTGAACTCGACAAGATGGTCGCCGCCGGGTTGGACCGCCTCTACGATTTCCTGCACGCCGACGGCGGCTGGGGCTGGTGGAAGGAAGGCGAGAGCGATCACTGGATGACGGCTTACGTCGTGTGGGGCTTGACGCTGGCCAAAGACGCCGGGGTGAAGATCAAACCGGACGTCCTCCAGCGCGCCACTGGCTTCCTCGACAAAAGGCTCGTCGAGCAGGAGGACAACCCGGACATGCAGGCGTTCATGCTCCACGCGCTGGCGGCCGCGCACGCTTCGGCAAAGAAAAGTCAGCCGACCGAGTTTCAGGCCAAAGCGTTCGCCAACCTCTGGTCGAAGCGCGAGCGCCTGAACGCCTACACGCGCGCCCTGCTGGCGTTAAGCGCGCATTACCTCGGCAAGCCGCAGGAAGCCAAGACGCTCATCGCCAACCTGGAAAACGGCGTGAAACGCGACGAGCGGCCCGACACCTCGGTGCTCATCGGCGGCCAGCCGGACAACGCCGGCGTGATGGGCACAGCGCACTGGGGCGAGGACGGCCTTTGGTGGCGCTGGAGCGAGGGCGGCGTGGAGGCGACGGCGTTTGCCCTGCGGGCGCTGCTGGCGGTTGATCCGCAGAACAAGCTGATCGAGCCGGTGGCCAACTGGCTCATCAAGAACCGGCGCGGCGCGCAATGGAGCAACACGCGCGACACCGCCATCGTGGTGCTGGCGCTGAACGATTACCTGCGCGTGAGCGGCGAGCTCCAACGTGCTGCCGGCATCCTGCCGGCAGATCAAAAAGACGGTCCTTCCGGCAGGATGCCGGAAGCACGCTCGCTGGTGCTGGAATACGAGTTGATTGTGAACGGCAAATCCATCGCGAAGAGGAAAGTCAGCGGCACGGACGTGTTCCGTGCGCCGAGCCGGTTTGTCGTTGATCCGACGGATCTGACGGATCGGCCGGATCAGCCAGAGGTACGCATCGTGCGCCACAGCGGCAACGCGCCCATCTACTTCGCCGTCGAGGCAAAGTTCTTCAGCCTGGAAGAGCCGATCACGCCGGCGGGCAACGAGCTGTTCGTGAAGCGCGAGTACTTCAAGCTGGTGGGCCGGCCGACGCTGCTCAAGGGCTACGTGTATGACCGCGAGCCGCTGCGCGACGGCGAGAGCGTGAAAAGCGGCGAGCGCGTGGAAACCGTGCTCACCATCGAGGCCAAGAACCACTACGAGTATTTGGTGTTCGAGGACCTCAAGCCGGCGGGATTTGAGGCAGTGGAGGTGCGCAGCGGCCAGGCGCTGTATGCGCGCGAGCTCAAGAGCAGCGGCGTGGAGGGATCGGACCGATCTGACCGATCTGACCGATCCGACGGATCTTACACCGGCCGCTCGCGCTGGGTTTACGAGGAGTTGCGCGACCGCAAGGTAGCGTTGTTCGTGGACAAGCTGCCGGAGGGCGTGTGGCAAATCCGCTACGACGTCCGGGCGGAAGTGCCGGGTACGTTCCACGCGCTGCCGGTGCTAGGCCACGCGATGTACGTGCCGGAGATTCGGGGCAACAGCGCAGAGGTCAGGTTGAGGGTGCAGGAAAGCCAGTGAGTGTCGGGCGCGACCGTCCGCTGGCTCCGCAGAACCCGGCGGCGACGATGTGGGGACACCCCTGTTGGACAGGCCAAGGCCGCTTTTCCGGTGTGGACAAGACTGTTGCGGCCCGGTTTTGAAGTGGCAGCGCGTCGTTCACGCGCGGGGATGGAACTTGCGATGGACCTCCCGCAGGTGTCCGGCGGCGACGTGGGTATAAACCTCGGTGGTGCTGATGCTGGCGTGACCGAGCAGTTCTTGGATGACACGCAGGTCTGCCCCGTGTTCCAGGAGGTGAGTGGCGAAGCTGTGGCGGAGCATGTGAGGGGTTACGTTCCGGACAATCCCGGCGCGGCGGGCGCGACGTTTAATCCGCTGCCACAGCGTCACCGGCGAAAACGGGCTTCCACGGTTGGTCAGGAAGACGGCGGCCGGTGAGCGTGGCGAAACCAGTTTCGGGCGGCCCGCCTCCAGGTAGCGTCGTAGCGCCTCGACGGCCTTGCGCCCCACGGGCACGACGCGCTCCTTGTTGCCCTTGCCGATGACGCGCACGAAACCGGCGTCCAGGTGCAGGTGCTCCAGCCGCAGCCCGCGCAGCTCGGCCAGCCGCAGCCCCGAGCCGTAAGCCAGCTCCAGGATTGCTTGGTCGCAGAGCGAGACGGGCGTTTCCGGTTGCTCGGGGCGTATGAGTTCTTCGACCTCGGCGTCTGTCAACGCCTTGGGGAGACGCTGCCAGCGGCGGGGCAGGGTGAGGTGCTCGGCCACATTGCCGGGCAACAAGCGCTCGCGCACGGCAAACCGGTAGAAGGCCCGCAGGGCCGCGATCTCCAGATAAACACTCTCGCCACTGAGGCGACGCGGCGAGGTCTCCGATTCGCCGACCGGCCGACGGGCGCGCTCGTGTTCCAGGAACGTCAGCAGGTGCTTCAATTCGACCTGCCGCCAGTCAGTCAATTGCTGTTGCTCCGCCCAGGCAACGAATTTGCCCAATAGGGCAGCGTAAGTCCGCTGCGTGTGCTCGGCCTGGCCACGCTCGTGACGGAGATAGACCAGAAAATCTTCGACCAGTTGCTTCACGCCGAGATCATGCTTGAATCCAGACACAGGGCCATGCCACGCGCGTGTCGCGGCCCAAGGGCCGCACGCGCAGACTGCCGGCCGAGCCGCGGGAACACCCCGCCGCTGTGGTCCAGCCACCAGCCGCCGCAAGCCCCGCCCGTGGCCACGCCACGCAACGGCCCGGGACGGGCCATCCTCCGTGAGACCGTCGGCGCCGGCCCACCGGGGCAGCTCACTACTGTTCCCAAATCATGTCGGCGACGGTTCGGCCCGCCGGGATGAACGGCAGCACGTGCTCCGTGTACGGCACAATCACGTCCAGCACGTACGGCTCGTCAGCATCCAGCATGCGCTGCATCGCCCCGCGGAGGTCTTTCTTAAGCATGACCCGCTCGCACTTGACATTGAAGCTGGCGCACATCGTGACGTAGTCCGGATAGATCTGCTTGCGGTTCTGCGGGTCGCCCAGATAGGTGTGACCGCGCACGCCGCCGTAAAAACGGTCTTCCCATTGGACCACCATGCCCAGGTGCTGGTTGTTCAGGATGACGGCCTTGGCGGGGATTTTCTCGATGTGCGCCGTGGCCAATTCCTGGGCGTTCATCAGGAACGAGCCGTCCCCGTCAATGTCCACCACCTGCTTGTCCGGGCGGGCGACTTTCGCGCCCAGGGCGGCCGGCCAGCCAAACCCCATGGCGCCCAGGCCGCCGCTGGTGATGAACTGGCGTGGGTGGCTGTACTTGTAATGTTGGCCGGCCCACATCTGGTGCTGGCCCACGCCGGTGGTGATGATGGCGTCGCCCTTGGTCAGCTCGTAGAGCATCTGCACCACCATTTGCTGGAGGATGACCTCCTGTTCCATGCCCTTGAGGTGGTCGCGCATGTGCTGGGACTTGAGCACCTCCTCGGTCACGCGGTAGGTGAAGGGAGCGCGGGCTTTCCACTCGGCAATTTGGCGATGCCAGGCGTCGAACCTCTTGCGCAGCGGTCGCTCCCGCAGCATGGCGTTCAAGCACTGCAACACATACCGGACGTCGCTGTGAACCGGCAGGTGCACGCGGCGGTTCTTGTTGTGCTCGGAGGTGTCAATGTCCACGTGCACAATCGTGCCGTGTTCGCAGAACTTGTCCGCCCGACCGGTCACCCGGTCGTCGAACCGCACGCCAAATGCCAGCAGCAGATCGGCGCCGTCCTTCAGCTTGACCTCGGGTTCGCTGAAACTCTTGCGGTATTGGAACTCGCCGTTGACGGCCCAATTGGCGAACGCCGCGCCGTGCATGCCCAGCCAGCGCAGCGACAGCGGGTGTTCCTCCGGAAAGGCCCCGATGCCCATGAGGGTGGTGGTCACCGGGATGCCGGTCAGCTCGACGAACTGGCGCAACTCTGTCGCCGCGTTGGCCGTGATGATGCCACCGCCACAGTAAAGCACCGGACGCTCGGCCTTCTCGATCAGGTCCAGGATTTGTTCCAGCTCGCGGTCGCTGGCGTGAGGCTCCGGGTCGTAACCACGCAGCTTGACCTCGGTGGGAAACACCGGCTGAGTGCGGGCTTGCTGGACATTCTTGGGCAGGTCAATCACCACCGGGCCGGGCCGGCCGGTGCGGGCCAGGTAGAACGCCTCCTTCACAATTCGCGCGAGGTCGTTGACATCCGTGACCAGATAACTGTGTTTCACAATCGGCAGCGTCAGCCCGAACATGTCGGTTTCCTGGAAGGCGCTCTTGCCGATCATCTGGGTGGTGACCTGGCCGGTGATGGCGATCAACGGCACCGAGTCCATGTAGGCGTCCGCAATTCCGGACACCAGGTTGGTGGCCCCGGGACCGCTGGTGGCCATGCAGACGCCGACCCGCCCGCTGGCGCGGGCATAGCCGCCCGCCGCAAACGCCCCGCCCTGTTCGTGCCGGGGCAGAATGGTGCGGATTTGCTTGCATCGGGTCAGCGCTTGATGGACCTCCATGCTGGCGCCGCCCGGATAGGCGAAAATGGTATCCACACCCTCGCGTTCCAGGGCGGCGACCAAAATCTCGCTGCCGCTCATGGTTGGGCCAGTCTCGCCGCGCCGGGCGGCGGTGGTGAGTTTGCGTTCCGTGGATTTGCTCATGGCTGCTGTTTGGTTTCGGGTCGGGCGGCGGCGGGCCAAACAAAAAACCCACGACCGTCGCCAGCCGTGGGTTCTTGTCGAAATCGCTTGTTTACGCCCGACAAGCACCAACGGCGTCGCCGGTAACGACGACAACCGCCAGAACTGCTGCTTGTCCCAGACCCGTAATCACGGGCTGCACCCTACCAATCCGCCGCCGGGCGGGTCAAGCCGGTTTTGCGCCACATGCCCGCGCAGCGACCCGCGGCTTGCAGGTCCGGCCAAACGCCGCCCTTCATGGGCGGCACACCGAAAGGGAGCGGGCTGAGCCGCCATGTGGATGCCGGCGTCACAGTGCTTGGGGGTTGGGACCAGATACCCCGGGCGTGGTTGCGGTGGGCTGCAAGCACGGCCTTGAAGGTCCGTGGCAATGCGCCAGCAGCGCCGGCGGCCGCCCAGGACCTTACTGCCCGGCGTAGAAGGCGTCCACCTTGGCGGCCACGTCGCGGTAGGCGATGTCCACCTCGTAGATGAGCTTGAACTGTTCGACCGCCTCTTGCTTCTTGCCCATGCTTTCCAGCACGCAGCCCAGGTTGTAGATGAGGTCCTTTTTCTCCTCGTCGAACACCGGCTTTTCCTTGATGGCGTTTTGGAGGGTGCGGGCGGCCAGATCGAACATCTTGCGTTTGGCGAAGCACTGGGCCAGGTAGTTCATGGAGGCCACGCGCTTGTGCGGGTTGTTCTGGGCCTTCTGGAACTCGGCAATGGCCTCGCTGATTCGACCTGCTTGGAACAGCAGTTGGCCGTATTCAAAACGGATGCTCAGGTCGGTGGGGAATCGCTCGACCCGCTTCTGGCACTCGGTGATCAGGAAGGTCTGTTTCTCGGCGTTCAGTTGGGCAAGCCGCTCGGCGTAATCCGGGGCGGTCGCGTCCAGTTGCGCCATCTGGTGGTCGAAACGTCGGGCCACGGTGTCGGCAATGGCGCGGTCCAACGACGGGTCGTTGCCCAAATCGGTTGTTTTGAGCCGCTCGTAGTATTGCAGAGCCAGGTCGAACTGCTTTTTCTGGGTGTACAGCTCGGCCAGGGAGCGGAGGAGTTTGAGGTTGTTCGGCTCGCGTTGAAGGCGGGTCTCGTATTCGCCAATGAGCCGCTCGGCCACGTCCTCGGTCTTCTGGACGCGCTGTTCCTGCTCCAAGGCCCGGGCCTGTTCCTCGTCCCGGAGGATGTCCCGGTACGACCCTTTACCGTCAGCCAGCGCCTCATACCCGCCCTCGTCAAGGGTCTTGCGAGCGGAGATGTTCTTAAGCTCTTGGGCCAGGTCGACGTCGCCCGGATGGGCGTGCAGGACCGCTGCCAAGACTTGTTCGCCGCGGGCCACGTCGCCGGCGTCTGCCAGGGCGTGGGCGAACTGGACCGCGATTTCCTTGTCGCGGGGGGACTGCGTGAAAAGGGTTTCCAAGGACAGCACTGCGGCCTGTGGCAGGCCCGCTGCCAGGGCCGCCTCGGCGAACACTTTGTGCGCCGCGGCGTTGTCCGGGTCGGTGTTGAGGATTTGCTCGGCGACATTCATCGCCTCCAGGGGTTTGGAGCGCAGGAGCAGTTGGGCCTTGGCGATTTGGGGCGAAGCACCGGCGCTGCTCAACACCCGTTTCAGAAAACCGCGTCCGCGGGCGGCGGCCTTTTGTTGTTGGACGGCGCGCAGGGCCTTGCGGCATTCCAAGAAGGTGGGTTCTTTGTCCAGCACCTGGGTGTAGAGGGTGATGGCATAATCCAGGTTTTGTCGTTGCCGCGCTTCGTTGCCCTTGGCGAACAGCGCCCGCAGATCGCTGGAAACATCGTTGGCACTTTTCTCACGCATGGCAGGGAAGTCTAGGCAGAACGAGCCCGAAAAAGCCACCCGAAATCGGGCTCGTACGCGGCTCGGGGTCGGCCGGGCCGGCCCTCCGGGACGCGGCGTGGTGCGGGATGTCGGGGCTGTTGCATCGTGGTTTGGCGGCGATGCAGCCGCCGCCGCCAACCGACCGGCCGGCTCGGCGGGCGGGGGGGCGGGAGACTCGCCAGTTCGGGCTTGCAGTTCATCGGCGCAACGGGTTGTTTGAAGCCGCTATGACGAAACGCATCCTTTCCGCTCTGTTGGCCACAGTACCTCTGGGTTTGCTCGTCAGCGTGTCGCGCCTGGGCGCGGCCGGCGCCGTGCCCGAGCCGACCGTCGAACCGCGCGGGGTGGACCCCGGCCCGCCGCCGTCGGACGCGATTGTGTTGTTCGACGGCACGGACCTGAGCCAGTGGGAAGGCGAGAACGGCCGTCCGGCGCGCTGGAAGATCGAGGGTGGGGCGATGGTGGTCAACGGCACGGGCAGCATTCGCACCAAGCGCAGTTTTGGCGACTGCCAGTTGCACATCGAATGGGCCACGCCGGCCCAGGTGGAGGGCGAGGGCCAGGGCCGCGGCAACAGCGGCGTGTTTCTGATGGAACGCTACGAGGTGCAGGTGCTGGATTCCTGGCAGAACAAGACGTATTACCACGGCCAGGCCGCCGCCGTGTACAAGCAGGCTGCGCCGCTGGTGAATGCCAGCCGCCCGCCGGGCCAGTGGCAGAGCTACGACATCATTTTCCATGCGCCGCGCCGCGACGCCGCCGGCCAGGTGGTCAAACCCGCCACCATCACCGTGCTGCACAACGGCGTGCTGGTGCAGGACCACTTCGAGATTCTGGGCACGACCTACCACGACCAATCGCCCCATTACGAGAAACACCCGGACAAGGCGCCGATTTCGCTTCAGGATCACGGCAACCCGGTCCGGTTTCGGAACATTTGGATTCGCGAGTTGTAGGGCGAGCGTCGGCTGGCGAGCCAAGCGGCAGCGACGCCCGGTGCTGAGGGTTCAGCGGCCGTTGGTCGCCAGCCCCTGAACGCGGGGCGGCATGGAGGGCGGCAGCGGCGGGGGGACAGAAGCCGTGAATCCCGGCGGCATGGGGGGCAGCTCCGGCAACTTGCGGACGAGTTTGCGCCAGGCCTCGCGCTCGGCGGCCGAGAGAGCACTCCAACGTTCGGCGTTCTTGAGGAATTGCTGGCGTTCGGCCGCACTTAGCTCGGCGAATTTGCCAAACGCGCGGATGCACTGGAGTCTCTGCTCGCGGGGCAGTTTGGCAAACGCCTCCAATGTGGCCTCCATTTGGCGCTGCTCGGTTTCGGAGAGCGTCTGCAACACCTTCTTCTGTTCCGCGGGGCCAAGGTCGAAAAAGCGGTTGAGCCGTTCCAACAAGCGTTGGCGGGCATCGGGCGACATGGCCTGCCAGCGGGCAATCTCAGCCTCCAGGCGCTCGCGCTGGGCAGGCGGGAGGTTGTCCAAGAGACGCTGCTGCTGAGCAGGGTCGGGCGGCCCGGCGCTGGTGAAGTAGTCCAGCGCCAGGGCGTTGTCCAGCAGTTCAGTCTGGTCCTGGGGCGACAGGCGGTCCCACTGCTGCAGGCGGTCGGCCACCAGGGGCCGCAACGAGGGTGGGACGACTGTATCGAGGGCGGGCCGCTGGGCTGGCGGCAGGCGCAGGAGCGGCAGCAGGTACCAGCGCAATTCCGTGGCGCGCAGGCGCAGCTCCCGTTCGTCGGCCGGCATGGCCTCGTACTCCTGCAACTTGGCCAGCAACCGGGCGCGGACGGCCGGGGGGCGGTTTGTGAGCGCTTGGGCGCGTTCGGACCGGGACATGGCCAGCAGCTCGCGGAACGTATCCACGGGGCACCGAACCGGTGGCAGGGGTGGGACGGGAGGCTGTTCGGCGGCCGACACGCCGAGCGCCATGGTGGCCAGCCAGGCCAGGGTCATCAACCGCACGTTGCAGAGGACAATCCTCATTGAAGCAGCGTGAGCAACTCGGTGTCGGGGGCCGACGCAAGGCCCAGCGTGCGCACGGAATCAAAGTCCACCAGCGCATCCACCGCCGGCAGCGGCGCGGTCTCGGACAACAGGGCGACCCCGGCGCGCAGTTTCGTAAAGGTGGCCAGACGATGAGCGTGGATGGAAACCAGCAAGGCGGCGACCAAGGCCGTGCCGATGGCCAAGCGCGGCCACCAGCGCGGCCACCCCAACCAAGCCGGGGCAATGCCGGGCTTGCGGGGGGCAGCGGTTGGGCGGGCAACAGCCTGCAGCACGCGTGCCGTGAAGTTCGACGGCACGGGGAAATCCGGTAACCGACGCAAGGCAGCGTTGAGGGCTGAATCGGCCGCCCAGTCGGCCTGCGCCTCCGGATGCGACATCAGCCAGGCGCGGACCTCGGCCTGTTCGGCGGCGGAGAGGGGGCGGCGCCACGCGGCCTGGCGCAAGGTCTCGTAACGTTCCGTGTTCATCGCATCCAATTGGGGCAACACCGTTGCGGCCACAAAGTTGCGCGGCTGGGCCGGGCTGGCTGCCACCCGCCGCCTTAGCTTTCCTCCTCCCAGAGGCCGCTGAGCAGGTAGGGCTTGAGGCGGCGTTTGAGCGTTTCGCGCCCGCGGAAGATCAGTGACTTGACGGCCGGGAGCGAGCAGCCGAGGACGGCGGCGATGTCCTCGTAGCTCAGCTCCTCCTGGCGGCAGAGCAGGATGGCGGTGCGCTGGTTTTCGGGCAGCGCGGCCAGGGCGTCCTCAATTTTTCGCTCCAACTCGCCCCGAAGCAGCGCCTCGGGGGGCGAGGCGGTCTGGGCATCCGGGGGATTGTGACGCGGTTCGCCTTCAGCGTCCGGGTGCGGGGCGTCGAGGGACTCGGCGGGGTGGCGGCCACGCCGGCGCAGTTCATTCAGGCAAAGGTTGCGGGCGATGGTAAACAACCAGGTGCTGAACCGGGCGGTGGGGCGGTAGCGGCGGGCGGATTTCCAGACCTGAACGAACACGCTTTGCGCCAGGTCTTCAGCCTCGGTCGGATCGCCCAAGGTGCGGGCCAGGAGGTTGAGCACCGGTTGCTGGTACTTTTCGACCAACGCGGCAAAGGCGGCGGTGTCTCCGCGTTTGACGCGGAGCATCAGTTGGGCATCGGCATCGGGAGGGGCCGCCATTGCACCGGCAGTCTAGGCCAACGGTTGGGAGGCGGACAAGGCGGGCGGCGGGTGGCGGAACGGGGCGGGAGTAATGGATGCCGGGTAGCGGGCGGCGCGCCGGGGGCTGAGGCAGGAGTGTCCGCCGTGCAGGCCGGGCTGCTCAGGCCGGTTGGGGACGTCCGTTCCGGAGGGCTGCTTTCGTGGCGGCCTGGAGGGCCTCCAGCTCCGGCCGCAGGCGGGCTTTGGTCTCCCGGTCCATGCGGTCAATGAAAAGAATGCCCTGCAAATGGTCGTATTCGTGCTGGATGGCCTTGGCCAGCAGACCGCCGCAACGGAACTCGACGCGCTGGCCTTCCTGGGTAAGGGCTTGGACCTCGACGCGCTCGGGACGAGAGATGTCCGCGAAGATGTCGGGGAAACTCAGGCAGCCTTCCGGCCCGGTGACGTTGGGTGGCCGCAGCGTAAGGACCGGGTTGATAAGGGCCAGGGGCATCAGCACGAGCGGGTCGGCGGGCTGGCCGTTCAACTCCAGCGATGAGGGCCGGTCGGTGACACCGCGGATGTCCAGGACCATCAGTTGAAGGGCGTGGCCGACCTGTTGAGCGGCCAGGCCCAGGCCGTGTTCGGCCCGCATGGTTTCGAACATGTCGTCAATGAGCCGCCGTATGGCCGGCGTCACGGTCTGAATCGGCGCGCCTTTGCGGCGGAGCACCGGGTGGCCGTATTTGACGACGTCCAGCACCATGGCCGCAGTCTAGAAGGCGTAGGGCCCCGTGGTGCCGTTGGGCCAGTTCTGGAGGGCACGGACCAGGTCGCCGACGGCGGGGCTTTGGGCCTTGATGACGTAATAGCCGCTGGCGGTCACTCCGGTCAGCAGGGCCAGCGCGTCGTCCAAGCCGAGCAACTTGCCCAAGCAAAAGCCCGAGTTGAAGTGGTCACCCGCGCCAGTGGTCAGGCGCGGTTGGGTGGTGTAAAGGCCGTCAACCAGGCTGACTTTCCCCGCGGTCACGCAAAGGGCGTACTGGACCGGATGGACGACCAGCGTGTCCACCGGCACGCGGCTGTGGATGGCCCGGGCCAGGGCGGTCAGCGCCTCTTTCGAGCCATCTCCCCTGTCCAAGCCCAGGACACGGGCGATTTCGTGGGCCTCCTTCTCGTTGAGGCCGAGCACGACGTTGAACCAGGTGCGGAATTGGAGGATGAGATCCAGGGCATGCCGGATGTCCGCCACGGTGCGTTTCTCGGGGTCGGCCAGGTCGAAGAACAGCAGGCGCTTCGGGTTGCCGGTGGGCAGCGAGGGGCAGACCTCGCGCAACACCGCCTCCCAGATTTGGCTCATGTTGGTGAGCATGGTCCAGTTGACGAAGCCCACCAGGTCGGCGCTGCGGAATTTGGCGGCAAACTTGTCCCGGCCAAACCGCACCGTGATGTTGGCCCAGTTGACCTCCTTCAAGGACGTGTGCTTGCCGAGCATGATCTTACCGTCCTCGAATTCCAGCGCGTCGGTCAGGCCGGGCTGGGCAATGGAGTGGACCTCGGCGCGCCGGGCGAACTCGGCGAAGACGGGGTGCAAATTGGGGTAACCCAGGTTGCCCAGGTAGGTGACTTGAAGGCCCATGCTGGCCAGGGCGTTGCCCATGATCGGACCGTTGCCGCCCAGTTTGGTGATTTGGTTGACCAGTTCGACGTTGGTGCTCTTGCCGGCGGCGCCAGCCAATCGCTCCGCCAGACGACTGATGGTGGGCATCCGGTCGTAGGAGTCGGCGTTGTGGCGCTTGTCCACCACGTGGAGAATCTCGTCCACAAACCCGTCCAGGCCGATAAAGGCGGACAGTTGGCGGGCCTTGTCGGCGGCCGCTTGCAAGGCGGCGGCGCACTGTTGGCGACGCTCAGGAGTATTCAGGTTCATGTGTTTGGTTCAGAAACAATTCGGCATCAGTCAGGCGAAATTCCAAGCAGCCCCAGCAGCCGCTCCAATTCGTCGTCGCTGAAGAAGGTAATCTCCAGTGCGCCGCGTCCCTTGGCGTAACGGAGGCGCACTTTCGTGCCGAGGCGCTCGCGCAAGCGGTCCTCCAGGCGCGCCACGTGCGCATCCGGGGTTGGCGCGCCGCCCGGGGCGACCCCCCGGCTGGCGGCGTTCTGGCGGGCCAGCAACTTGGCCACCAGGGCCTCGGTCTGCCGCACGTTCAGTCCGTCCCGCAACACCCGCTCCGCGGCCAGGTTCTGGAGCTTTTCGCTGGTCAGGCCGAGGATGACCTTGGCGTGGCCCACGCTGAGGCGACCGGTGCGGATGTGATCCTGCACAGCCTGGGGCAGCTTGAGCAGGCGCAGGGCGTTGGCCACCACGGCCCGACTCTTGCCCACCCGGCCGGCCACCTGCTCTTGGGTGAAGTGGAATTGCTCGATCAACTGGGCATATCCCTGGGCCTCTTCAAGCGGATTGAGGTTCTCGCGCTGGAGATTCTCGATGAGGGCCAGCTCCAGGGCCGTTTGGTCGTCCACCTCGCGGACCAGCACTGGCACCTCGGTCCAACCCAGCAACTGGGCGGCCCGCCAGCGGCGTTCCCCGGCGATCAACTCGAAGCGCTCGCCCCGTTGGCGCACGACCAGCGGCTGGACGATGCCCTGCTCGCGAATCGAGTCGGCCAGTTCCTGGAGCGACTCGACGGGGAAGTCCTTTCGGGGCTGCAAGGGGCAGGGGCTGATTTGGTCCAGGGGCACATGGCGAAGACGCTCCCCCGCGGCGGCCGTCGGCGACGGCATAGCCGCGTCCACAGGCGCAGGCGAAACCTGCGCGGTTGGCGGGGTCGCCGGCTTCGGCACCGCCGGGCTGCCACCCAGAAGCGCTCCCAGCCCGCGGCCCAAAGCTGGTCTTGCCATGTGGACAGGGTGGTCAAGGCAGGCCGAATTGTCAATGAAAAGGCCAAGAAGGGGAACACTGCAGGAGGCCACGGACCGGCGTGGCCGCCAGAAAAACGGGCCGGGGAATCCGGCTGTTCAACGGTCCGAACCGGGCTGCCGCATTGACGGCGGGGCGGCGGGGTGGCCCGAGGGCGGGGGTGCTTCCAACCGTTGCTGCAGCTCGGCGATTTGCCGCTGGATGACTTCGGGGGTGGGCGAGACTTCTTGGAGTTGGCGCAGGCGCGCAATGGCCGCGGCCAGGTTGCCGGTCTGTTCCTCCAGCCGGGCCAACTGAACCAAGATTCGCCCCCGAAAGGTCTTGTCCGGCTCGGCCAACCCGGCGGCGCGCCGCTCCGAGCATCGCAAGGCGGCTTCCAGCAGGTTGCGGGCGCGGGCGGCGTCCCGGTGGTTTTCCCACAGCAACCGACCCAGCTCGAACAGGATTTCCTCGCTGTCCGGGTTGGCGCGGAGACCCTCACGCAAGAAGGCCTCGGCCTCGGCAACTTTGCCAAGTTTGGACCGCAGCCAGTAGGCGGCCACGGTGTAGGTGTCCACCTGGTGCGGGTCCAGCGCGGCGGCCAGCTTGAGCCAGGGCAGAATCTCCCGCTCCCTGCCGCCGCCGCTCAGGTGGGTGTGTTCCGTGACTCGAAAGGCGCGGCTGAATCGGTCCAGCCAGTCCTTGGGCTTGCCGAAGAAATCGTGTTCGGCCTCGTGCTCGTCATGCTTGGAGTCGGGCGGCCCCCCTTTGCTGGCCTGTTCCTCGGCCGCGCCGCTGAGATGGTTCTCACATTGCAAGCGGGCCTGGTCAAACAGGGACGGGTAGTAACCGCTGTGGAAGTAGGCGTCGGCCTTGGTGAAGAAGTGGTTGGCGAACATGCGGCGCCCATCGCCCAGCAGCACTTTGAGCATGGTATCGGCCTGGGCGCGCCGCCCCCGCCAGCCCAGCGAGCGGGGCTGCAACCATGTGGCCAGGCTGAAGTCAATCGTCAGCAACAGACCCAGCAGCAGAATGGGCAACCTGGCGCTCATGCGGACAAGGGCTTGCGCCGGAAAACCCACCACGCCATCAGCAGAAACGTGGCCGTGTAGACCGCCGCGTAGAGCGTGGCCAGCAGGCAATTGCCCCAGCCGACCAGCGGCTGGTCGTGAATCAGCAGATCACGCACATCGAAGATTTCGAGATGGGGTATGGCGAAGTAGAGCGCGTAGATCAGCGACGAGAGCGGCTCGGGTTGCTGGAGGGCCACGGTGTTAAGATGGCCGCCGACCAGCAGGATGCCGCCGACCAGGATGAAACAGATGGTGCTGTTGGCCGAGGGGGCGGACAACAGCAGCGACCCCAGCAGCGCCATCGCGATCACCACGGCCAACATGGCCCATTGCAGCCACAGCGCCTGGAATGTCGCCCCCAACGCCCAGTGTCCTTCCCGCGTGCCCGAGACCACGGCGAAGAAGGCATAGAAAACGACCAGCGCCAGGCCGGTTGCCCCCCAGCAGCCCAGGAACTTGCCGGCCAGCACCTGCCCGCGCGTCACCGGCTTGGCCAGCAACGGAAAGATGGTGCGGCTCTCGCGCTCGGCCGGCAGTTGCCGGGCGGTCGTGACGACAGCGATCACCAGCGCGGACACCCATATCAGCAGCAGGCAGACCTCCTTGAGGTAGCGGACGACCCGTTGGTCGTTGAACAGGTTCACCGACGCCAGCAGCAGGGTCAACACCGCCGTCAGGAAGAACAGCACGTAGAAATCTTTGCGGCGGTAAAGCTCCTTGAACACCACACCGGCCAGTGCGAGGACTTTGTTCATGGGACAGACTGGGGTTGGTAGCCGATGATTCTGAGAAAGACCTGCTCCAGGTTGGTCTGGTGCGTCCGGACCAGATCGTCCACGCGGCCTTCGACCTTCAACTCGCCCTGGTGAATGATGGCCACGCGGTCGCAGACCGTCTCGACTTCGCCCAGCTCGTGCGACGAAAAAAACACCGTCTTGCCCTCCTGTTTGAGCCGCTGGATGATCTCGCGCACCTTCATGCGCCCGAGTGGGTCCAGGCCGCTGGTCGGTTCGTCCAAGATGAGCAGGTCCGGGTCGTTGATCAGCGCCTGCGCCAGCCCTACCCGCTGCTGCATGCCCTTGGAATAGGTCTTGATCAGCCGCTTGCGCGCAGGCTCCAGCTCCACCAGCTTGAGCAGCCGGTCAATCCGCCGCTCCGTCTCGGCCCGGGGCAGGCCGAAGACGCGGGCGTAAAATCGGAGCAATTCCTCGGCAGTCAGGAACTTGTAGTAATAAGTCAGCTCCGGCAGGTAGCCGATGCGCTGGCGGGCGATCGGCTTGCGCACGTCCACGCCGAACAGGTAGGCCGCGCCAGCGGTGGGCGACACGAACCCCAACAGCACGTTCATGGTGGTCGTCTTGCCCGCGCCGTTTGGCCCCAGAAACCCAAACACCTCCCCGCTGCGCACGCTTAGGCTCAGGTCCCGCACGGCCACCTTGACGCCGTTGGAATCCTGGGTGCGATACTCCACCCGCAGGTTTTCGGTCTTCAGAATCGCATCCACACCCTCATTATACAGAGCAGGGGGTTGCTCGCCAACGCCTTCCGCCAGCCCCGCCGAGAAACGAAACGCCCGGGGCGACTGCCCCGGGCGCGCGGGCTAAACACGCCGTTACGACTCCGACAGCACGTGGCCGTCGGCCGAGCGAGAGCACGTAGGGTCGGTATTGACCGCGTTGATGGTGTAAGAGCCACCACCCGGGCACTTGGGCATCTTCTCGTTCTTGATGTACACCTGGACATCGCTTTCTTGCGGTGTGTCGGTGTCGTTCTTCTTGTTTTCGAGCGCCCACTGCTGCTTGGCGTTGTCAATCATGCGCAGGTTGTTGATGCAGGCGTTCTTCTGGGCCGTGTTGCGCGCGCGGACGAAATTCGGGACCGCGATGGCAGCCAACATGCCGATGATGGCCACCACGATCATGATTTCGACCAGCGTGAAGCCGGCCCTGCCGATGTTGGTTCTTGTTTTCATGTTTTACCCTTTCTCACGTGCGGCCGTGAACCCTGCGGCAGACGGTTATGATTTAGCATGATTGCGTTGCTTTGTTCACGAATGATGTCTGTCGCAGACCGCACCGTTAATCTACACCCCTCGCCGCGCCGGGCAACCCGGAACTGCGCAACGCGCCCGCAGCCCGAATCCTCGCCCGCCAGCGGGGCTGTCTCACAGGGGGGTAATTGTAAACTGGGTGAACCGGTTGCGGGCTTGGTGCTCCCAAGACCAGCCGCTCGGTGACAAGGGCCGCCCCACCCCAAAACACCGCGCCAAGCCGGTCCTGCCCGGGCGGAGGACAAGTCGGGCGCGCCAAGGCATCTGCCGGACTGTTCCGCCGTCCTGCCCGGCCGGGTCGGAGGAGTCTGTTACAATCCTGCAACAAGGCGGCCTTTTTCTAGACAAGGGCGCAAGACTCGTGCGACCGTTTGATGGCTTGGAAGTAACATGCGGTTTTGTCGAAGGGTAGCCACGATCCTGACGATAGCCCTGACGGCGCTGTTCACGCACGCTCGGACGCGCGCCGCCAATATGTCGCCGGAGGCCTTTGCCGCTTTCATGCCCGATCTGGCCACTCGGACTGCCGCCGCCGACACGCTCTTCAGTCCTCGTGCATTGGCGCTGAGTTCCGGCGCGGATATCCCAGCCCCCGGCACGCCCCACCCGCCCGGCGCTGCCGCAGCGGCCCTTGGCGCTCAGCCCCGGCAGGTCGGCGCGTCTCCCCAGTCCGGGTCGGCAGCCGTCCCTCCTGCGCAAACTGGCGGCGATCCGTTCAGGGTTGCGTCGCCCGACAGTCAGGGCGAGCTGCTGAACGCTACCAGCGACGCGGCGACGACCAGCTACGGCCCGCAAGCGCCTTCGCCGGTCGGCGCCGTGGTCATCAACGAAATCCTCTACAATCCGTTGCTACCCCGGGCCGAGTTCGTGGAACTGTTCAACACCTCGGCCACGCAAGGCTTCGACTTGTCCGGCTGGGAATTCAACGGCCTGGGGTACACGTTCCCGGCTGGCGCGTTCATCCCGCCGCGCGGTTATCTGGTGCTGGCGCGCGACCGGGCGGCTTTCAGTACCATCTACGGGTCGGCGGTGACTGTGTTCGACCAATACCCCGGCAACCTGCAGGCCGACGGCGAGACGTTGAGCCTGCTGCGGCCCGGAGGCGCGGCCGAGCCGCCGCTGGTTGTGGACCGCGTGCGTTACGAGGCCGCGCCGCCCTGGCCGGCAACCGCGCCGGGTGTGGCGCTGCAACTGCGCGACCCCGCCCGCGACAACAGCCGCGTGGCCAACTGGGCCGTGGCGCGCACCAATGCCGCCGGGCCGGCTTCGGTAACGCTGGTCGCCTACGAGAGCACCTGGCGCTACATGCAGGTCTCGAACCTCGACGGCATCAACTGGACCGCCCCGGCCTTCAACGACACCGCCTGGCCCGCCGGCCCGGGGCTGCTGGCTTACGAAAACAACTCGGCGATTACCCCCCTGATCCGAACGGCGCTGAACGACCCGCGCACACCCACCAACAACCTCCTCAGCGGCCACGCCTGCTATTTCCGCATCCCCGTCCCGGTCAAAGACGACCTGACCGGCTACACGGTCACGGCCAGCGCTTACGTGGACGACGGAGCGGTGTTCTACGTCAACGGCAGCGAGGTTAAGCGCCTGCGCATCGCCGAGGGTGTCGTGGTGACCAACCGCACCTTTGCCACAGGCCAACCCCCCGGCGGCGATGCCACCGCGCCCGATGTCTTCGCGTTGCCCGCTTCCCTGTTCCCGCCAGGCACAAACCTCATCGCCGTGGAGGTCCACCAGAATCAGGCCAACAGCTCCGACATCACCTTCGGCCTGCGGTTGGTGGCCAATGCCCCGAGTGCGATCTTGATGGCGGCCACGCCGGGGGCGTCCAACGCCATGGCCGTGCCCTTGGCGGAATTCCCGGACCTTTGGCTCAACGAACTTCAGGCGGAGAACCTGTCCGGCCCGGCGGACGCTGCTGGCGAGCGCGACCCGTGGATCGAGTTGTTCAACGCCGGCAGCAACGCGCTGAGCCTGGACGGCTTTTTCCTGAGCGACAACTACACCAACTTGGACACCTGGGCCTTCCCGTCCGATGCGGTTGTGCCCGCTGGCGGTTTCTTGATCGTCTGGTGCGACAACCAGCCCCATCAGGGCACGGCCGCCGTGCCGCACGCCGGCTTCCGCCTCGCCCCGGCTGCCGGGCAGGTCGCCCTGTCCAGGCGGTTGGGCGGCACCAACCAACTGGTGGATTACCTCACCTACACCAACCTGCCCGCCAACTGGGCCTACGGCAACATCCCCGACGGCCAGCCGTTTTTCCGCAACCGGCTGTTCTACGCAACACCGGGCACGACCAACAGCGCCGCCGCCCAGCCGCTGAACATCTTCGTCAACGAGTGGATGGCCGACAACCTGCGCACGTTGGCCGACCCGGCTGACGGACAATTCGAGGATTGGTTCGAGCTGTACAACGCCGGCACCAACACCGCCGACCTGGGCGGCTGTTACCTGAGCGACCATCCCACCAACGCCTTTCAATTTCGCATCCCCGACAACAGCCGCTACACGCTGCCGCCGGGCGGCTATCTGTTGGTCTGGGCCGACAACGAAAGCGGCCAGAACAGCGCCGACCGCGCCGACTTGCACGTCAACTTCGCCCTCAGCAAGGGCGGCGACGCCATCGTGTTCTCCGCCCCGGATGGCACGCTCGTGGACGCAGTGAGCTTTGGCGCGCAGGTCTCCGACGTCAGCCAGGGCCGTTTCCCGGACGGAGCACCGACGCTGATGAGCCTGACCCTGCCGACGCCCCGTGGCCCGAACCGGTTGCCCAACAGCCAGCCCGTGATTGAACCGCTGCCGGATCGGGAGCTGACCCTGGGCCAGACGCTCCGCTTCCAGGTCAGCGTCACCGACACCGACCTGCCACCGCAGACACTCTCCTTCCGCCTCGGGCCGGGTGCGCCAACCGGCGCCGCCCTCGATCCGGCCACAGGCCTGTTTGCTTGGACACCCACCGCCGCGCCGGACGAGCAATACGTCACCATCGTGGTCAGCGACGACGGCCAGCCGCCGCTTGACGCTACAGCCACCTTCCGCGTCGTCGTCCATCCGCGTCCCCACGTCTCGGTGCGGCTGACGTCGGGCTTGTTGGAACTGACCTGGCCCCGCGGCATCTTACAGGAAGCCGATGACATTACCGGCCCGTATCACGATGTCTCGGACACCCCGCCCTACGCGGTTCAACCAACTGCAACGCGCAAGTTCTACCGGATCAGGCTGTGATCCCCGTCGGTCCATGCGCCGAATCGCCTTGCCACACCCACTCGTCTTGGCCGCCATGTTGCTCCCGGCAGCCACGGCGGCGCTGGCGGAAATCCAGGTCCGCATCGAGCATAACGTCCCGCCCCAAGCCAGCCCTGCTTGGCCGCTCCAAACCGTGCCGCGCCCGGCCACCAACGACGCGGCTGCCTGCGCTGCGTTCACCTTGCTGGCCGGCGAGCCGGATGAAAACAGCGGGGGGTTGGACCGGCTGCACGATGGCCACCTGCCTGTCGAGCCGGACCAGCCGGAAGCCAACTTCTTTTTTGCAGCCGGAAGCGCCGGTGGACGCCTGCTCATTGACCTGGGCAGCGCCACCGACCTGACGCACGTCAACACCTTCTCTTGGCATCCGGGCAGTCGCGGGCCGCAGGTCTATACCCTGTGGGCGAGCGACGGCGCGACCACCAACTTCAACAGCCGCTTGCCGGCCGGCATGGACCCGCAGACCTGCGGCTGGCAACGCCTGGCCACCGTGGACACACGCCCCAAAACCGGGCCGGTGGGCGGTCAGTATGCCGCGTCCGTCTCCAACCCCGAAGGCCCGCTGGGGCGCTTCCGCTACCTGTTGCTGGACATCGCCCGCACCGAGGCCGACGACCCCTTTGGCAACACGTTTTACAGCGAGGTGGACGTGATCAGCGCGGACCCGCGCTTCGTGGCCACGCCCCCGCCAACCCCGCCAAAGCCACCTCCATTCCGATTGCGGACCGCCGACGGCTATTGCGAAATCTCGGTGGACAGCTCGGATGCGCCGGACCTGAAGGAGTGGGCGCAGCAAACCCTGGCCCCCGTGCTGGCCGAGTGGTATCCCAAGGTCGTTGCCATGCTCCCCAGCGACGGTTACAACGCCCCCACCAACTTCACCGTGGTGTTGCGGCCAGGGCGCGGTGTCGCCGCCACCAGCGGCACACGCATCACCGCCAACGCCGACTGGGTCCGACGCGAGCTGCGCGGTGAGGCCGTGGGCGCGCTGGTGCACGAAATGGTTCACGTCGTCCAGCAGTACGGCCGCGCGCCGCGGGGCGGCGCCAGACCGCCGGGCTGGCTGGTCGAGGGCCTCACCGACTACATCCGCTGGTTCAAGTTCGAGCCGCAGAGCCACGGTGCGGACCTGGTCTGGCTGCGCCAGCAGCGCAGCCCCAACCTCCGCTACGACGCCTCCTACCGAATCACCGCCAATTTCCTCAACTGGGTGGCCGAGAAATACGACCCGCACATCGCCCGACACCTCAACGCCGCCATCCGAGAGGGCAACTACAGCGAAACAGTCTGGAAAGAGTTCACCGGCAAGACTGCCGACGAGCTGGGCGCCGAATGGAAAGCGGACGTGGAGCGCGCCCTCAAGGCTGAAGGCTGATGGCAGGCCAGCTCCGCACGGGATGCGTTCGGACAAGGGGCACCGGGTGTAGCGGTGGCAACTTCCCCCCTCGCGCCGGCCCATTGCCACGTCGCCACCAGGGCCGCGGTGGAGGTTTCCGAGCCGGGCTTTGCGCCTGCGCCTGATGCCGGTCTCAGTCACACGTGCCTCCCGGCTTCTGTTTGCAGCCGGTTTTTGCCTGACCGGCCGCTGCTCCTCTGACAAACTGGGTTCGTGAGCAGGCGCCCAGCCACCGTGTTCTCAACCCGCGGACCCGGCCCGGCAATACACCGTTTGTCGGGGCCGGTCAGTCGCCCCGCCGGCCTGACCCCAATTCACGGACACCGCCAGCCACCGAGGAGGCCTGCGGCACGCCGAAGCCCTCCGGATGGCAGGGCGGACGCGCTGCTCTTGCGACATCGTTTCGTTGTGGTTGGCAGGTCGGTGGTCTGCCTGCCTCGCGCCGCGCGCCACGCATGAAGCCGCGCCCCGGCAAACCCGCCAGACCCGTCTCGGCCGCCCGGCCAACGCCGACCCCGACCCGCCGGTTGCGCGCCCTTGAACCGCTGGCAGGCTGGTGGGCCAGGCAAGGTTGGGCTGCGCTCCAAAGCCTTGTCTTCTTTGCCGCAATGTGGCTCTGCCTGTGGCGCTGGGTGGACGTCAGCCTGATCTATCATGGCGGGGGCGAGATTGTGGATTTTCCGGTTTTCTTCTGGGGCGGCAGCTTCTTCAGCGACGTGGTGTCCCATGTCGGCGGCGCGGGACGTTACCTCGCTGCCTTGCTGGCCCAGTCCCTGAATGCGGCGTGGTTGGGCGCGGGTGTGCTCACAGCCCAGGCCTGGCTGATCGGCACCGCAGGAGCGGCCGTCTTGCGGGCGCTGGGTTGCCCCGGGCTGATGCTGGTCCGCTTTGCGCCCGCACTTTTGCTGATGGCGCTTTACGGTCGCTACGCGCATTTCTCGGAGGCGGTGACGGCGCTGGGAATCGGGCTTCTGGCCGCCGTGGTCTGGCTAAGATTCTCACCCGGGTTGAGATGGGCGCGGCTGGTGGTGTTGGTGGTCTCGGCAGTTGCCCTCTACTGCGGGGCGGGCGCAGCCGTGGTGGTATTCAGTCTGATGACCGCGCTGGTCGCCGCGGGCCGTGGCGATGGCGTCCTGGCTGTGCTGTTCCCGCTGGCGCTGGCCGGCTTGGTGCCGGGGCTGGCTGGATGGCTGCTGTTCGGCCTCGGCCCGGGCGAGGCCTTCAGCGCCTTGGTACCGGTGTCCGGTGAACGCGTCAGCCTCAAGCCCGGCTGGGTGCCGCTGCTGGTGGGGCTGTTCGCATTGCTACCGGCCGTCGGTAGCGGCGCGGTCCTTTGGCGGATGCTATCCCGGCGAACCGCGAGCACCGCCTCCACCAGCGCGCCCGTGAACGTCGTCCCCGGGACTTCGCCGGTTGCCACGCCGCAGCCCCGGCCGGCGCGGCTGACGCGAGCAAGAACCGGTCATGGAGCGCACGCCCCGTCGCGTCGCCGGGCTTGGCCGTTCTGGCGATGGACGCTCCAGACAGCCGGCTCGGTGCTGGCAGCGGTGGGTGTGCTGTTTCTGGCGCATGATCGCCAGCTCCAGACCGTCCTGACCGTGGACCGGTGCGTGTATGAAGGCCGCTGGGCCGATGTGCCGTCGGCTGCAACCGGCCATCCGCCCAACCTGTATGTCACCGCCGCGCTGGCCCAGGCCGCCTTTCACAACGGCCAGTTGACACGCGAGCTGCCGGCCGTCCGCAAGCCCGGCGACTTGTTGCTCCACGATCAAACCCGTCGCGCCCACTGGAACAAGGCTTGGTTGTATTGGGACCTGGGCTACGTCAACCAGGCGCTGCATCACCTGGCCGAGGCCCAGGAGTTTTGCGGCCCGCAGCCCGCCCTCTTGCGCCGGCTGGCGGTCATCCACCTGGCTCTTACCAACCTGCCCACCGCGCGCATCTACTTCAACGCCCTCACACGCGTGCCGTTTCACTCGGCTTGGGCGCGCGCATACCTGGCCCGCCTGGACGCCGACCCCGGCTTGTCGAACGACGCGGAGGTCGCCCGATTGCGGCGGTTCATGCTGCGGCGAGATTCGGTCCAACTGGTCTGGTCGCCCGAAGAAGTCCTGACATTGCTCCTGGAGGCAAATCCCCAGAACCGAATGGCGTTCGAGTACCTGATCACCTGCCGGCTGCTGGCCAAGGACCTCAAAGGCTTTGCGCGCGACCTGGAGCGGTTGGATGCCTTTCCCGGCACGGCCCTGCCCCCGCTTTGGGAGGAAGCCCTGCTGCTGGCTGCCAATCAACCCGGTGCGCCCCCCGACCTGCGCCAGCGTTCCGTCAGCCCGGCCACGCACCGGCGTCTGGCCCAGGTACTCCAGACGATTCAGGCCTGCGGCGGCAATCCTGAGACCGCCGCCCGTCAACTCGCGCCTACCCATGGCCAAACCTACTTCTACTACTACCTGTTCAATCCGTGACACAGCGCGAGGGGCTAACGCGGCCAGACGCCTGGCCGGCCTGCTGGTGGCCTGCGCGACTGTGGCTCTGGGGGCGGGTTGCCGGCCGGCAAGCGTCCCGGCGCAAAACCAGCCTGTGGTCCGGTTGGAACGCCCACCCCGCTTGAAGCCCGACTACACGGACCTGGTCATCCCGCCCAACATTGCCCCGCTCAACTTTGTCATCCAAGAGACAGGGCGCGTCTATCGGGTGAGCCTGCAAGGCGAGGGGGGCGAACCCATCGAGATCACCACTCGCCAGGCCGCCGTTTCATTGCCGCTGAAACCGTGGCGGCAGCTCCTGGCCGCCAACCGCAGCGGCGCCATCCGATTGCAGGTTCGCGCGCAGGACCGCGACCGACGGTGGACGCAGTTTGCCACGATCACAAACCGCGTCGCCGCCGAGGCCGTGGACCCGGTGCTCATCTACCGCAAAATTTACGCCTCGCACAACACCTGGAGTGTCATGGGCCTCTACCAGCGCGACCTGGAGACCTTCGCCGAGCGCCCCCTGTTGGAGAACCACCGCTTTGGCTACCAGTGCTGTCACTGCCACACCTTGCGGCAAAACAATCCCAACGCCGCCACGGTCATCATCCGCAGCCGACTGCACGACAACCGCCTGCTGGTTGTGAGCGACGGCGTCGCCGAGAGCTTCCGCGGCACGGTCGGTTTCAACGCCTGGCACCCCTCGGGACGCCTCATGGCCGTGGCCATCAGCAAACCCCGCCTGTTGTTGCACACCGCGCGCAACGACATGCGGGAAATCGCCGAGCTGTCCGGCTGGCTCGGCTGGCTGCGACCGGGCGACACCGACATCCACCCCATCCCCACTTTGGTGGATACCAACCGCCTGCTGGCCTTCCCGGTCTGGTCGCCAGACGGCCGCCATCTCTACTACTGCAGCGCGCCCAACCCATGGACCGACATGACCCGCGTGACCGCCGAAAGTCCCTCGACAATCAAATACGACCTCATGCGGGTCGGCTACGACGTGGAGACCGACCAGTGGGGCCGGCCAGAACCCGTCCTGCTCGTCCGCGCCACGGGCTTCAGCGTCGCCCAACCCCGCATCAGCCCGGACGGACGCTGGCTGTTCTTCTGCGCGGTCGCCCACGGCTGCTGGCCCACCTACGACCCGGCCAGCGACATCTACGGAGTGGACCTCCACTCCGGCGCGGCTGCAGGCAACTTCGTCTGGCGCAAGCTGGAATTGAACTCCGACCAGTGCGAGTCGTGGCTGAGCTGGTCGGCCAACAGCCGCTGGGTCGTCTTCAGCAGCAAACGCAGCAGTCCGCTCTTCAACCGCCCGTATCTGGCCCATGTCTCGGCGGATGGCCGTTGCAGCAAACCATTCGTCGTGCCCCGGGCCGACCCCGCCGCCTACGATTTCGAGTTGCGCACCTACACGATTCCCACGCTGGCGACCGGTCCCATCCCCGTGCCGCAGCGAGCGCTGGCGGCCGCCATCCGCCAGCCCAATCGCCCCTCGCTCCTCATCCCGGGCGAGCAGGCCGCCGGCAAACCGACTGCCGCCACCGGCCGGCCCGCCAAGACAGGCGAACGCGACTGGCCCACCCAGTAGGCCCGGCACGGCGGGCGCCCCTTGTTGTCGCAGGCTGCCAGGACCCCGCAGCCAGCCCGCAAGCTGCCTTGCGGATGCGCCCTGCTTGGCTATGCCGTCACGGCTGCTGAATCGAGGGAACACAGCACGCCCCCCCAACCAGCCGTCTGTCCTTTTGGATTTGTCTGGCCGGGGCCGATGCGTTAACCCAATGCCGTCGCCTGGGACGGCCGGTGACCGAGCCGATCGGCAACCGCCGCCAAGACCTCTTGTGACAATCGCCAACCGCAGCGGAGAATTGACGTGGCCAAAGACATCACGAACCACAGCGCAACCCTCGGCTTCGAAGCCCAGCTCTGGGCCGCCGCTGACGCCCTGCGCGACGACAAACGCTGGAAATACGGCGTGCCGCCCGCCGGCAACGCCAATTTCGCCTGGGGCCAACACATCATCCACCACCTCGCGCCGTCGGGCGTCGCCGGTTTCGTCCTCGCCAACGGCTCCATGTCCTCCAACCAGTCCGGCGAAGGCGAAATCCGCAACAACATCATCGAAGCCGACCTCGTGGACTGCATGGTCGCGCTGCCGGGCCAGCTCTTCTACTCGACGCAAATCCCGGCCTGCCTCTGGTTCCTGGCCCGCGACCGCAAGAACGGCAAGTTCCGCGACCGGCGCGGCCAAATCCTGTTCATTGACGCCCGCAAGATGGGCCGCATGGTGGACCGCACCCACCGCGAGCTGACCGACGAGGACATCGCCCGCATCGCGGGCACCTACCACGCCTGGCGCGGCGAGAACAACGCGGGGGAATACAAGGACGTGCCGGGTTTTTGCAAGAGCGCGACGTTGGAGGAAATCCACAAGCACGGTTACGTCCTCACGCCGGGCCGCTACGTCGGCGCGCCTGAGCAAGAGGACGGCGACGAACCGTTCGACCAGAAGATGCAGCGGCTGGTGGCGCAACTGCGCGAGCAACAGGCCGAAGCGGCCAAACTCGACGCCGCCATCGCCGCCAACCTCAAGGAGCTGGGCTATGGCGGGTGAGCGGCTCGTATTAAACGAAAGTGTCGAGACGTTTACTAGTGCGGCGTCATGTTTAACGTCCGTTGAATAAGCACCGGGCTATGAAGCGAGGCCTAACCGGAAACTATCGCCCGCAGAGCATTGGCGGCGAGCAGGTTCGCCCTTTCATCCCATGCCCGCTCCCGCCTCAGCCTGTGCTGGACCTTGCCGGCCGCCGGGGACGCTTGTTGGAGCAGGCCACTCTTGCTCTTGGCCGGCTGGACAGCATCACGCTTCTGCTGCCCGATCCGGAGATTTTCCTCTACGCTTACGTGCGCCGCGAGGCCCTGCTTTCCTCCCAGATCGAGGGCACGCAGTCCTCCCTATCCGACCTGCTGCTCTTCGAGTTGGAAGAAGCCCCGGGTGTGCCTTTCGAAGACGTCGTGGAGGTCTCGAACTATGTGGCCGCTTTGGAGCACTGCTTGCAACGTCTGCGCGCGGGCTTTCCTCTTTCCAACCGCCTGATCCGCGAAATGCATGCCGTGCTGCTTTCGCGGGGAAGGGGAAGCGACAAATCACCCGGCGAGTTCCGGCGCACCCAGAATTGGATCGGCGGCACGCGGCCCGGCAAAGCCCGCTCCGTCCCGCCGCCACCGGATGTGGTCGAAGACTGCATGGCGGACCTGGAGCGCTTTCTCCACGAAGAGCACCTGCTCTACCCAACCGTTGTCCGAGCGGCTCTCGCGCACGTCCAGTTCGAAACGATCCACCCGTTCCTGGACGGCAACGGCCGCATCGGGCGGCTGCTCATCCCGTTCATCCTGCATCACGACGGCATCTTGCAGAAACCCCTGCTTTATCTGAGCCTCTACTTCAAGCAGCACCGCGACGAATACTACCGGCTGCTCGACCTGGTGCGAACGGAGGGAGACTGGGAGGCCTGGCTCGATTTCTTTCTCGAAGGCGTTCTGCACACCGGCCAAAACGCTGTCCAAACTGCCCAGCGCCTGGTGACCCTGTTCAAGGAAGACGCCCAAAAGGTTCAGGAAGCGGGCCGCGCGGCCCATACCGCCTTGCGCGTGTTCAACGCCCTCTGCGCGCGACCGCTGCTGACCGTCAACGAAACCTGCAAGCGGGTCGGCCTGACGTTCCCCGCCGTGGCCAAAGGCCTGGAAACCCTGGCCAAACTGGGCATCACCCGCGAGATCACCGGCCAAAAACGCAATCGCGTCTTCGCCTACGACCGCTACCTGACGATCCTCAACGAAGGCACGGAACCGCTGTGAAACCGACGATCGGACCAGGGAGATAGCACGCCTGTGACCAAGAACGTCACCGTCCACGAAGGCCAAGTGCTCACCGGCCCGATCTTCAACGAGCCGATGCGCGTGGAGACGGTGCGCGACAACGGGAACGGAACGTGGGTCGTGGGCCTCGTGGGCGCTCAGAGCGAGCGATTCCGCAAGGTGACGCTGACCGCTCAAGACCTTGCGGGCCTCACCATCCTCGACGCCGGTTTCACCTACGACGGAGACGGGCGTCTCCTTCGCCTGGGCCTGCAGGCGTACTCGCTGGGTATCGCCTGGGAATTCGACCCTTATTTCGGCCTCTCCATCTCCCGCGTTGATCCGCTGCCGCACCAGCTTGAGGCCGTCTATGACTGTCTGCTGAAGCTGGCCCGCGTCCGGTTCCTGTTGGCTGACGACGCCGGCGCTGGCAAGACGATCATGGCAGGGCTGCTGATTCGGGAGCTTCAGTTGCGCGGTCTGGCTGAACGCGTCCTGGTCGTCTGCCCATCCAACCTCAAGTTCCAGTGGCAGCGTGAACTCAAGGAAAAGTTTGACGAGAAGTTCGTAATCCTTCGCGGCGAGGACATCCGCGATCAGTTCGGCATCAACCAATGGCTGGAGCAGAAAAAGGTCATCACGTCACTGGACCTCGCCAAGCGGACCGACATACTCCCCGGCCTGAGGCAGGTCCACTGGGACCTGGTCATTGTGGATGAGGCCCACCGGATGTCGGCCTCCGACGAGAGCCACAAGAGCCTGCGCTACAAGTTGGGCGAACTCCTGCGCGATACGTCGGACCACCTCCTGATGCTGACGGCGACGCCTCACAAGGGCGACCCGGAAAACTTCAGCCTCTTCCTGCAACTCCTGGACGCCGACGCCTATGCCGACGTGAAATCCATCCGCGAGGCGATGGACCGCCGTCGCGCGCCGTTCTACCTGCGCCGCACCAAGGAAGCCATGGTCTATTTCCCTGCCTACCGCCCCGCTCCGCAGGGCGGGGCAGGCAGGCCGGAGCGGCGGCTGGACCTGCCTGCCCCGCGACCGGGCACATTCTTCGTCTATGCCATTGAATGCGAAGACGGAAGCTACTACATCGGGCAAACCGACGATCTGCAACGCCGCTGGAAAGAACATGTGCTAGGTCAAGCGGCGGAATGGACCAAGACGCATAGCCCCGTCAAGATCGCGCACTATGAGGAGTTCGGTTCCCGCGAAGACGCCGTCAGGAGGGAGGGTGAACTTAAGACTGGCTTCGGCCGGAAATGGTTGAAGGAACTCATCGGCAGCGGTCGGGCGCGGCAGGCAGGCGGCACCTGGGCCGCCGAGAAGATTTTCACGAAGCGCATCCCCAACACCGTTGACTTCCAGATCGACGGCGCGGAATTCGATCTCTACCGGGAGATCACCCGCTTTGTGAAGCGCCAGAGCGCCAAGGCCGCCGCCCAAGGCGATGATCCCCGCGCTCGTGCGGTCGGCTTCCTGATGTCCCTCTACCAGCGCAGGCTTGCCTCCAGCACCTACGCCATGCGCCACAGCCTTGAGAACCGCGCTCGCAGGTTTGAGGAAGGCTTGAAGCGCGCCCAGGAGTTGGTTCGGTTGGCACCACCCGACCTTCCCGACCCGGAAGAGATCGAGGAAATGGAGGAGAACGAGCGCGAGCGTCTGGAGGAGATGCTCGAGGCCATCACCCTGGCGGGGAACGCCGAGCAGGTGCGCGAGGAGATTGCCGAACTTCGTCAACTCGCCGAGCAGGCGCAGGCCGTGGAACGCACCGACTCCGAGGCCAAGCTGTCCAAGCTCAAGGACCTGCTCCACAAGGAGGGCTTCTTCGACCACCCGGACAAGCGTCTTGTGCTGTTCACCGAGTTCAAGGACACGCTCGACTACCTCGTCGGGAAACTGAAAGGCTGGGGATTCCGGGTCGGCTGCATCCACGGCGGAATGAAACCCGGATCCCGCGACGAGCCGGGCACTCGTCTCCACTCCGAGCAGCAGTTCCGCGACGGCGCCATCCAGGTGCTCGTGGCCACCGAGGCGGCGGGCGAAGGCATCAACCTCCAGTGCTGCAACATCCTTTTCAACTACGACATCCCCTGGAACCCAAACCGCCTCGAACAGCGCATGGGCCGCATCCATCGCTACGGCCAGCGCAAGGACTGCCTGATCTTCAACTTCGTGGCCGCCAACACCATCGAGGGCCGCGTCCTCCAGCGGCTGCTGGAGAAACTCCAGGAAATCCGCGACGCGCTCGATGACGACGCCGTCTTCAACGTCGTCGGCGAGATTCTGCCGGCGGCTCACGTGGAGCGCATCCTCCGGGACTACTACGCCGGCAAACTCGGCGACGCCGACCTCGAGGATCGCCTGCTCGAGAATGTCGACGAGGGCCGCTTCCGCGCCATCTGCCAGAATGCCCTGGAGGGCCTGGCTTCCAGGAAGCTCAACCTGAAAATGCTCATCGAGCGCCGGGCACGGGCCCAGGAATGCCGCGTCGTGCCCGAAACCATCGCCCGCTTCATCCGCGCGGCCGCCGAGTACGTCCCGCTCAGGCTCAAGGTCGTCCAAAACCTGCCTCACACCTTCGAGCCTGAGCGCACGCCGTCGGTCCTCCGACAGTACGAGCGCACGCAGGACTGGCGACTGCCGTCCCTGGCGGCAAAGTACCCCCGCTGCTCGACAGACCGCGATACGGCCGAGCGACACAACCTGGAATGGGTCACGCCGGGCCATCCGCTCTTCGAGGCCATCCGCCGGCACACCTGCGCCCGGGCCGCCGAGGCCTTCGCCAAGGGAGCCTGCTTCCACTCCCTTCAGCACGAAGAGCCGTCACGCATCGACTTCTACCGCGCCCGCGTGGTGGACGGCCTCGGCCACGTGGTCCACGAGCGGCTCTTCGCCGTGGAGATTCAATCTCACCGCGGAGACGCAGAGGGCGCGGAGAGAGAAAAGAATTCAGGAAACACTCTGCGTTCTCCGCGTCTCTGCGGTGAAACGGCATTATCGAATCTGATGCCCTGTGACCCGCCCGCCAGCCTGCCCCCGGTTGCCTTCGCACCCGAGCCGTCAGCATGGCTGTACGACAATGCCCTCCAGCCCTTCCTGGAGGAGACCCGCAAGGAGCGACTCGCCGAGGTCCAGCGGATCGCCGAGCACATCGGAGATGATCAGGCTGATACAGAGCTTGCCGCGGAAATGCCTAACCAGCCCGCCGCCCTTGATGAGCGAAAGATGCTTGCGCACGGCGTTCATCTCCTGGATCGTCGCCCCGCAGCGGTGCAAAAGGGCGGTCACGTCTTGCTTGTCCTGCAAGGAGATAGCCGGTACCGGAGCGGGAAGCAGGGCAGAGCCTCCGCCGGAGATCGGGCAGAGCAGCAGGTCGTTCGGATCGGCCTGCTCCGCCAACGCGAGGATGCGCCGCGCCCCCTCGGCGCCTTCCAAGGTCGGCTGGTTCGTGCCGGCGGGTCGCGCCGGCCAAAGTTGGATCGGCCCGCACGGTTCCACCGTCTCCCTGGGCACGTTCACCAGGCCAAGGATGCGCTCCTGGCTCACTCCTCGCTGGGTCAATTCCCTGAGCAGCACCCTGGACATCGCCGCCCCGGCCTTGCCCACGCCCACCACGTACAGCGCCTCATAGTGCCCCAAGTCGTATGTGCGGTCGGACACAATGAGTCGCTGTCCGTCACGCCGCACATGCGCGCGAATGGCCTCGCCAGGGTCAACCGCCCGCAGGGCAGCCTGGAAGATGGTCTGCAGATCGTGTCGCAGTTCCACTGGGGTCTTCACTGGACCGCGCTCCACTAGCGCTCCCCCTCCTGCCCTTTATTCACCGTCGATTGAATCACCGTGCGCAAGACCCAG
>Ga0101944_10001311_pt1 | contig 53382 bp, 42 predicted proteins | sample DewCreD2012metaG_FD_75245 | JGI IMG/M metagenome (GOLD analysis project Ga0101944, IMG submission 75245) | Hot spring sediment bacterial and archeal communities from British Columbia, Canada, to study Microbial Dark Matter (Phase II) - Dewar... ... | reverse complement strand
ATATGTACTTTGTATCTAAAAAAAGTAAATTACATTGAAAATATTTCTCTCAAAATATAAATCTAGCATATAGATTAACATGTTATAAACCAAATGAAGACAAAGATAAAATTAAAATTCAAAGATTAAGATCACATGTTCTCATGATTACACTGTTGATGATAAACGTATTTAATTTTTAAATTCTACATTTGTTCTCTTTCTCTCTGATTTTTACCAACCCATTTCATGATAGGGCACTGCTTAAAACAAGCCTTGAGCACTGAGATTTTTCTTCTAATTTCTCAGTGCTACGCGCTTTTTGCTCCCTCTCCCCACTCTCAGCTCTAATCTTTTTATTGTAATCTATTAACCAAACCTTTTATTTTTTGCAATTTTATAATATATCCTTTACATTCTCTGAACCGATAAGAAAGAAATCAAATTATCCAGCCATATATCACATTGTAAGGAATTAGTTTATGAAACCGGTCTATCTTTTTTTATTATGTGTGTTAGTAATATTCTGTCTGATACCAACCACATTACCCGCTACAGTAATTAAAGCAGCAGAAAAAGAAGATACTGCAAAAGCAAAAGACCCCATGCAATCGGGAACATTTTCTAATCTTAAATTCAGATCTGTAGGCCCGGCACTGATGTCGGGAAGAATTTCATCTATTGCAGTTAATCCTACTGATAATAGCAATTATTACATCGCTGCTGCTTCAGGGGGTGTCTGGAAAACAATAAATCGCGGAACAACCTGGACGCCAGTATTCGATAACGAGGGATCATACTCAATCGGATGTGTGGTGATAGACCCGAATAATCCACTTGTAATCTGGGTTGGTACGGGTGAAAATAATAGTCAGCGCAGTGTCGGATACGGCGATGGTATATATAAATCTGAAGATGCTGGTAAAACATGGAAGAATATGGGTCTGAAGAAATCAGAACATATCGCACGCATTGTAATTGATCCCAGAAATTCGAATGTTGTTTATGTCGCTGCACAAGGTCCTTTATGGGGACCCGGCGGTGACCGCGGAATTTTTAAAAGCACAGATGGAGGAAAAACCTGGAATGCATCATTATCAATTAGCGAGAACACGGGAGTTTCAGATCTTGTAATGGATCCGAAAAATCCTGATGTTCTATATGCTACATCTTACCAGCGGCGTCGGCATGTATGGACATTAATTGATGGCGGACCTGAAGCGGCAATATATAAATCCACAGATGCAGGTACAACATGGAACAAGTTGAAAAACGGTTTGCCTGGTGTCGAACTTGGGAGAATCGGACTTGCCATTTCTCCCGTTAATAACCGCGTAATTTATGCTGTCATAGAAGCAGCTCAGAAAAAAGGCGGATTCTTTCGCTCAGTTGACGCCGGAGCAAACTGGGAAAAACAATCTGATTATGTTTCAGGTAGCCCTCAATATTATCAAACAATCTATGCCGACCCCTTTGATGTTGACAGAGTGTATTCAATGGATGTTTTACTGATGGTTTCAGATGATGGAGGAAAAACATTTACACGCCTGGGTGAAAGATCCAAACATGTCGATAACCATGCGATGTGGATCGATCCCTCAGATCCCAGACACTATCTGGTGGGGTGCGATGGTGGATTATACGAGAGTTTTGATCGGGGACAGACATGGGATTTTAAGTCAAATTTACCGATTACTCAGTTTTACGATGTTACTGTAGATAATTCATCCCCATTCTATTATATATATGGTGGAACGCAGGATAACAATACCATAGGTGGGCCTTCCAGAACTCGCAATGCGTCGGGTATTACAAATGCTGATTGGTTTATAACAACAGGAGGAGACGGCTTTCAATCAAGGGTGGACCCTGAAGATCCGAATATTGTTTATTGTGAAAGTCAATATGGCGGATTGGTCCGTTTTGACCGAAGAACGGGAGAAGAAATCGGCATTCAACCACAGCCGGGGAAAGGGGAACCATCTCTTAGATGGAACTGGGATTCACCGCTTATTATAAGTCCGCATAACCATAAAAGATTATACTTCGCGGCAAATATTTTATTCCAGAGCGATGATCGTGGTGATTCCTGGCGCCCGATCAGTGGCGACCTGACAAGACAAATAGATAGAAATCAACTCGAGGTAATGGGAAAAATCTGGAGTGTCGATGCTGTAGCAAAGAATGCATCAACATCTCTTTATGGAAATTGCGTTGCACTTTCGGAATCTCCATTAAAAGAAGGATTTATTTATGTTGGAACCGATGATGGATTAATTAATATCACAGAAGATGGGGGGCGTACATGGAGGAAAATAGACAAATTCCCCGGTGTTCCTGAAAAAACCTATGTCAGCAGGATAATTACTTCTCAACATAATGTAAATACCGTGTATGCATCCTTTGATAACCATAAGATGGCTGATTTTGCACCTTATATATTAAAAAGCACCGATGCTGGAAAAACATGGGTATCAATCGCCGGAAATCTGCCGGCCAACGGTCCTGTGCTGGCAATCGCAGAGGATCATGTTAATCCAGACCTGCTGTTTGTCGGGACAGAATTTGGCGCATTCTTTACACTTGACGGAGGAAAAAAGTGGATCCAGTTTAAAGGAGGATTACCTGTAATTGCTGTTCGCGATATAGCTATTCAAAAAAGGGAAAATGATTTGGTACTTGCAACTTTCGGACGCGGCTTTTATGTCCTTGATGATTATTCTCCACTCCGGAAAGTAACGAAGGAAATTTTCAACGATAATTTCATTTTTCCTGTTAAAAATGCAATGATGTATATTGAGGCAACACCACTTGGTGGTTCACGAAAAGCAACACAGGGTGAGTCATACTACACCGCACCAAATCCACCGCTCGGTGCAACATTTACTTATTATATTAAAGATGCATTAAAAACAAAAAGAGAAATCCGGCAGGAAGCAGAAAAGGAAGCCGAAAAGAAAAAACAGCCAATCAGGTATCCTTCCTGGGCTGAATTAAGAGCAGAAGATGAAGAAGAAGCACCGGCGATACTTTTAATTGTGTCCGATAGCGAAGGCAATGTAGTAAGACAATTATCAGGGGTAAATGCCAGAGGACTACATCGCACAACCTGGGATCTCAGATACCCCCGATCTGTTCTGGGGGCACCTCCATCACCGGGAAGTGATTATGAACAAAGCGGTGGGCCATTTGTATTACCCGGTAAATATAACGTAACCCTGTATAAAAAGGTTGATGGTACACTCACAAAATTGGCTGGCCCTGAAAAATTTGAAGTCTATGTTCCAGGTCAGGCTGAAATGTCTGTGCAGGATCGGACCGCACTTGTGGAGTTTCAAATGAAAGTTTCACGATTGCAAAGAGCCCTGTATGGTGCGTTACAAATCGCTAACGATGTGAAAAGCCGCCTCGGTTCGATAAAACGTGCACTACAGGAGACAACCGCTCCAACGGAAGCGTTGCTCAAAGCTGCACTTTCAATTGAGGCAAGATTAAATGATAATCTCAGGGTTCTTCGCGGTGATCAGACACTCAGTTCCCGAAACGAAAATGCACCACCATCTATCAGCAGTCGAGTGTATCAGATTATCGGAGATCAATCATCATCAACTTCACGACCAACAAAAACGCACATGGATGCGTATAAAATTGCATCTGAGGAATTTGCTGTAGAATTGAAAAAGTTGCGTGAACTTGTCGAAGTTGATCTAAATAAACTCGAAAAGGAAATGGAAACTATAGGTTCACCATGGACCCCTGGTAGATTTCCTGATTGGAAACCGGAATAATTATCGATTGAAGAAACTTTACACTTTCTTTGAAGTCTTCGCCTCTTTGCGTTTAATCATGGAGCGGCGAAAAGGTAAACTACTCGATAACGGCAGTGGACATAGCATCGGAAATTGAAATATTATGTCTTTGAAAAAATATAATTACCTTTTATCTATAAATAAGGAGTAAAAAATGCTCAGCATGAATCGCAGGGATTTCCTGAGAAAGAGTGGTGCAAGCCTTGCTGCAGGAATTACCTCCTCTCTATGGTTTGACCTTCTTGCAGATGGGAGTATCCCTACAAATTCTACCGCACTATTCACCGACCGTTTCGGTGTAGCGCCGGAAGATATGAAAAAGATTTTAGAAATTGCTCTTTCAAAAGGCGGAGAATTCGCAGAACTTTTTTTTGAATACCGAATTCTTAATTCTGTCAGAATGGAAGAAGACATAATCAAAGATTCCTCGGAAAACGTTTCCCTTGGAGTCGGCATCCGTGTATTGAAGGGTATTCAAACAGGATATGGATATACAGATGATCTTTCCTTCGAAAAAATGAAGCAAACTGCTCTCACCGCAGCCGCTATAGCGGCGGGATATTCGAAGCCACTTGTAGCGGATTTGCGTGAAACCAAATTGAAAACGCAGGTTTATGATCTCCACCTGCCATTCAGCGAAATTAATCTCTCCACAAAAGTGAATCTTATCAGAGAAGCCTACGATGCCGCAAAATCCTATGATCAACGAATAACTAAAGTACAATCATCCCTGGTTGATGAAATTCAGTACGTAACAATCGCAAACAGCGAAGGACTTCTTATTTCGGATGTGCGGCCGCAGGTCAGATTGACAGCCTCCGCCACTGCAGAAGATAAGGGGGTCAGAAATACAGGATATGGCAATGCTGGTGGAAGGGTCGGATTGGGTTTTTATCAAAATAAAATGACTCCAGCAAAGATAGGAAAACTTGCCGGTGATGAGGCAGTAACATTGCTCTCTGCCGTCGACCCGTGGGCAGGTGAACAACCAGTAGTTCTGGGAAGTTTCCAGTCGGGAGTAATGATACACGAGGCAGTTGGTCACCCCTTTGAAGCCGACGGAAACCGGAAGAAGACTTCAATTTTCTGGGATAAAATGGGTAAGCAGGTTGCAAATTCTATTGTGACGATTTATGACGATCCTACAATTCCGAATTTGCGTGGAAGCCTCAATGTTGACGATGAGGGAACAATTCCTAAAAAAACAATGATGATCGAAAATGGAAAACTTGTGGGCTATTTGCAGGATCGGTTGTCAGCAAAATTAATGGTTATGGAAATGAACGGTCATGGAAGAAGGCAGTCTTATCAGAATAATCCAATCCCTCGTATGGCGAACACAGTTCTTGCTCCCGGAGATGCGACACCCGAAGATATCATAAAATCTGTAAAAAAAGGATTTTATGCGGAGACATATCAGGGTGGAGAAGTTAATGATTCCGGTAAATTTACTTTCTCTGTAAACAAGGGATTTTTAATAGAAGATGGTCAATTAACCAAACCCGTAAAAAATGCAACTCTAATTGGAACAAATGTACAGATTTTAAATGAAATTGAAATGATTGCAAATGACACACAATTTTTCCTTGGTACGTGCGGCAAAGACGGACAGTCGGCAGCTGTTACTGCAGGTACACCAACACTTAAACTCCGTCGGATGACGGTAGGAGGTAGACAATGAATAACGATAATCTCATGAAACTGGCAGAAGATTTGGTTTCATTCGGAAGAAAAATGGGGGCAAACCAAATGGAGGTTACCGTAAACGAAGGAAATGAGTTTTCTGTTGACGTGAGAGAACAGGAAGTTGAACGACTTGTACAGGCGGGTTCGAAGGGTCTTTCATTCCGCCTTTTTGTGGAAGGAAAAATGGCTCGATCAAGTTCATCAGATCTATCAAAAGAAACGCTGGAAAAACTCGTAGTTAATGCCATCGATCGGGCAAAATTATCCAGTGCCGACCCGTTCTCAGGACTTCCAGAAAAAGAATCCCTTAATGTTGATGTTGAAAAACTTGGTATCTGGGATCCTGCTATACTTGAACTGTCTCCCGAGAAAAAAATCACCGCAGCTAAAGAAACCGAACGTATCTGTCTGTCTGATAAAAGAGTGAAAAAAAGTTTTGGTGCGTCCTTTGGAACATATAGTGGCGTTACTTACCTTGCAAACTCCAACGGTTTTAGCGGCTCATACAGACGAACCGCCTGTTCCTCCGGAGTCTATCTGCAATCGGGCGATGAACCGAACCTTTTTGATGAGGGCTGGGGCGATTCATCACGTCTGCTTGCAAATCTGGAAAGCCCGGAAGAGATTGCAAAAAAAGCAATACACAGAGTTACCCGATTGATAGGCGCAAGAAAGGTTGAAACGCAAAATGTACCGGTTGTGTTTGAATCTCCCATGACTGCCGGACTCCTCAGTTTTCTCTACTCGTGCATCAATGGAAATAATGTTTATCTTAAACAGTCGTTTTTAGAAGGAAAACTGAATGAGAAAGTTGGAAACGACCTTGTAACAATAATTGATGATGGATTGATTCCCGGAGCGGCCGGGACAAAACCATTTGATGGCGAAGGGGTCCCGGTGAGAAAAACTGTAGTGATTGAAAAGGGGGTTTTGAAAAATTACCTGATGGATACGTATTCCGCAAGGAAACTCAAGATGAAATCTACCGGTAACAGTTCGGGACCAAATAATTTCTACCTTGCTGCCGGCACTTCCACACCGGAAGAGATAATAAAATCGGTCGAAAAAGGACTCTTCCTCACCGGCACGATCGGTTTTGGAATGGTGCCAACAACTGGAGATATCTCAAGAGGTGCCTTCGGAATCTGGATTGAAAAAGGGGAACTCGCATATCCTGTCGCAGAAATTACAATCTCCGGAAATCTTGCACAACTGCTAAAAAATGTTGAATTGGTTGGTAATGATCTTAAATTTAAAGATTCCATCACCGGACCAACAATAAAAGTAACAGAAATGACGGTGGGCGGAAAATAAGGACATAAAATCCTTACTTCTCAAGATTAATTTCCGTGAAATATAAAGGAATAAAAAAATGTCAACGGAAAATATTGAATTGCTTCTTAATCAAATCGCTGAATCGTACGTCCGATTGGTTCTTTCTCTCGGATTGCATGATGAAAATTATGTTGACGCATACTTTGGTCCTGCAGAGTTGCAGCATCAGGTAAAAACCGAAAGGAAGTCGCTTGATGATATTAAAATAATTGCCGAATCACTATTAAATCAAGTGAGTTCAATTTCACTTGGAGATGAAGAAGATGTATTACAATTGAGATCAAAGTATCTGCAGGGTCAGCTTTCATCATTGATAGCGCGAGTGGAGATACTCCAGGGAAAGAAATTATCATTTGATGAAGAAGCAAAAGCATTGTACGATGCTACTCCTCCGAAATATCCTGAATCACATTTTCAACTTATCCTTGCAGAACTTAATGAACTTCTCCCTGGAAGTGCCGCTGTAAATGATCGATTTCTGAATTTTAAAGAAAAATTTGTAATTCCCCGGAATAAACTTGATATGGTTTTTTCTGCCGCTATAAATGAATGCCGAAGTAAAACAAAAAAATATATTTCTCTTCCAGAAAATGAAAGTTTCACAATTGAATATGTTACAGGAAAATCCTGGAGCGGTTATAACTGGTATAAGGGAAATTGCTACAGTTTAATTCAGGTCAATACTGATCTACCGATATATATTGACAGAGCAATTGATCTTGCTGCGCATGAGGGGTATCCTGGTCATCATGTTTATAATTCACTTCTCGATATTAATTTGTTTCGTAAAAAGAAATGGATTGAATTCTCTGTCTATGCACTATTCAGTCCGCAATCACTAATTGCTGAAGGAACAGCCAACTTCGGAATCGAAGTGGCGTTTCCCGGTAAGGAACGGATAATGTTTGAAAAAGAAGTTCTGTTCCCGCTGGCAGGGTTAGATCCCACGGAAGCGGATATTTATTATAAAATTCATGATCTCTCACTAAAACTAAGTTATGCGGGGAATGAGGCGGCAAGAGGTTACCTTGATGGTGAAATGGATTATAATCAAACTGTGAAATGGCTAAATACCTATGCTCTAATGTCAATTGAAAGAGCTAAGCAAAGGATTTCGTTCTTTGATACATATAGAAGTTACGTGATTAACTATAATCTTGGTCAGGACCTGGTCAAACATTACATTGAAGCGAGAGGTGGTACATCAGACAATCCTGATAAAAGATGGAAAGAATTTACTGCATTGATTTCTTCACCAAGATTACCGTCAGGATTAAAATTTTAAGTTCTGAATCTTTGCAATCATTTGCCTGTCAGCACTTCCAGGCGGAATAACTTTAACCCTTTGTGATTAAACTCAAATTTTTTTAACACCCGGGTACTATTGTAAAAATTAAATGCGTTATTTTAGTAAATTAATATTATTTTAAGAAGTAAATATCAACACTTGTTGAGGAATAATTTATGAAAATAAAATTTGAAGAAGATACAAGAGAAGAAACTGTAAAACGTGTTGCAGAAGCCATGCTTGCTGCTGCTCGTACAGCACCTAAAGGAAGAGGGATTGATAATCTGGTGATGGCAGTAGTTGACAGGGATGGGATAAGAGAAATATCGGAAACCCTGAAAGTTATTTCGAGCCGCAATCCATCGGCAACATTTTTGCAGAGAGATGCCCTCAATATTTTATCGGCCCAGTGTATGGTTATAATTGGGACAAAATATGCAAGCATCGGAGTTCAACCATGCGATCTTTGCGGATTCCCGAATTGTGAGGAAAAAGACAAACATCCTGATTTCCCGTGTGTATTTAATACCGGTGATTTGGGAATCGCCATAGGTTCCGCAGTAAGTGTGGCAATGAATGCCCGGATCGATAATCGCGTTATGTTCAGTGTAGGCAGAGCAGTTCAGGAGTTGAAACTATTGGGTGATGATGTCAAGATCGCATACGGGATTCCATTGTGTGTAAGTTCAAAGAATCCATTCTTCGATAGGAAATAATTTATGGCTGAGAGAATTTGTCCCTGGTGGAAAGGATTTTTTCTCATAAATCCTTTTCGTAAAATTTATGAAAATCCTGATAAAATACTTGCACCTTACCTCAAAGAAGGTATGCAGGTTCTGGAGGTGGGTCCCGGTATGGGCTTTTTCACTATACCGATAGCTCGCTATATCGGAAATACAGGTAAGATCGTCTGTGTGGACATTCAGGAAAAAATGTTAAAATCTCTCCGTAAGCGTGCCGAGAGAGCCAGAATTGCAGAAAGACTTGATATCCGGCTTGCTTCCAGTACCTCGTTAAATATTAAAGATTTGAATGAAACTATTGATTTTATACTCGCTTATGCGGTTGTTCATGAAATTGAATCTCCGGATATTATTTTTAAAGAACTTTTTAATGCACTTAAAAAAAATGGGCTCCTCTTGATATCCGAACCAAAAAATCATGTTACCATGGAATCATTCAATACATCAATCATGATTGCTGAAAAAGCCGGTTTTAAAATCATTAATAACCTTGAAATACCAAAAAATCATTCAATACTCATGACTAAATAATATCAATAACATTTTTCAGGTTGATTTTTGACATTTACCAGTTCATTCAGTAGATTTGCCAGATCCTATAACCTGCTATATACTGGTAATTTCAAAATTCAGCCACCTGTTAAATAATAAAAAAAGGATTAAAATATGAAAACAAAACTACTCTTCTCATTTCTTTCTGTCTTTTTCGCAGTCAATTTTGTATACCCAAACGGCCTTAGCCTGAATAGTATCGGTCCGAGAGGATTTGGCATGGGTGGTGCGTTTGTCGGACTTGCAAATGATCATACTGCAATATACTGGAATCCTGCAGGTTTGACGCAAACGCAGAAAAATTTTATTGGTGCATTTGTTACAGATGTTATTCCCATCGGAACTTATAAATTTGCTGTAGCCGGTATCGATGCGAAAACAAAAATAAACCATTATCTCTCACCAAATCTTATGGGTTATTTCAGGTTCGGTTTGGATGAGAGATTAACCATGGGACTTGGTATTTATGTACCTGCTGGACTTGGAACTGAATGGGATGGTAATGATTTGAGAAATTTGAGTGCGGGTACACCACTTGAATGGAAAACAAAAATAGGCGTAATTAATATATCTCCTGCGGTTGCCTATAGAATAACAGATCAAATATCACTGGGTGCAGCATTTAATATTTTCTATGGAATGTTCGATCTTAAGAATCCTGTCATAGCAGGTGGCAATGGCTATCAATATGATGAAAGTTCAGATGGATTAGGCTTTGGGGTGACGATAGGAGCTCTTTTGAAAGCAACCGATGAATTTAGTTTCGGTGTATCTTTTAGAACAAAAACTAATGTCAAAATGAGTGGCTCGGCAAAGAATCCAGTAATGGCAGCTTTTGGAGCAGAAACAGAAAGCGATTTTGATCGCGATGTTGCCTGGCCAATGTGGATAGCAGGGGGCGTGGCATTCCGTCCCATGGAAAAACTTATGATTACGGCAGATGTTCAATTCAGCCGCTGGTCTGAGAGTGAAGATGAATTTGTTACCAAATACAAGGACCCCAAATGGATGGCGGCACTTGAACCAACCAATGATAACAAATTTATACTTCACTGGAAAGACGCTACACAGATTAGATTTGGTCTTACCTACAATGTTAATGAAAATCTTGATGTCAGTGCCGGCTACTATCTTGATCCTGCACCTGCACCGTCCGAAACATATAATATACTATTCCCCTCTATAAGTTATAATGCTGTGACACTCGGTGTGGGCTATTCGTTCAGCAATTTTATTATTGAACTAAGCGGAGAATATCTCTTTGGTAAAGATCGGAATATTGAAATATTAACAAATCCCGATGCAATGCCTGGCACACACGGTATGAATATACCTGCATGGAGTTTCGGAATCGGCTATTCGTTTTGATAATTCCATTGTTATAAATATTTGAAACTATAATAAGGTTCTACCTGTATAATTACTATATAATAGATAATGAACTTAATAATCAACGAAGAGGAGATTTCATGAAATTTACAGTTAATTTTTTGTTATTTATATCTGTAGTTTTGCTTCTGATTTCATGCTCACCAAGGGATACAAGTACACTTAACGTCCCAGTGGAATATTATAAATTACCGAACGGTCTCAGGGTTATTCTGTCGCCGGATTATACCGCACCCATAGTCACGGTCGCTGTTTATTATAATATCGGATTCAGAATAGAGCCCAAAGATAGAACGGGCTTTGCTCATCTCTTTGAACATATGATGTTTCAGGGGTCAAGAAATCTGGGGAAAATGGAATTTATCCGCCTGATACAGAAAAACGGAGGTGTTCTTAACGGCTCGACACGATTCGATTTCACAAATTATTTTGAAATTTTACCATCTCATAAACTGGAAACTGCCCTTTGGGCGGAAGCTGATCGGATGAAAGGACTTGATATTACTCAGGAAAATCTCACTAATCAACAGGCTGTCGTAATTAACGAAGTGAATGTTGCAGTGCATAATCAACCTTATGGTGGATTTCCCTGGCTCGATATGCCCCAATGTGCCAATTCAAATTGGTATAATTCTCATAATTTCTACGGAGAACTTTCCGACATAGAAAAAGCATCGCTGTCTGATGTGAAAGAATTCTTTAAAACTTATTATGCTCCAAATAATGCTGCCCTGGCAGTAGTCGGTGATTTAGACATTGAAAAAACTAAAGCAATGATTGAAAAATATTTTGGTGACATTCCTTCTCAGGAGTTACCTCAAAAACCAGATATCTCTGAACCGAAACAGGAAAATTCAAAATACTGCGAAAAGAGAGATTCACTTGCTAATCGCCCTGCAATCGCCTACGCTTACCACGTTCCGGAACGTAATACACCTGAATATTATGCTATGGGATTGATTGATCAGATTCTGGTCCAGGGTGAGGATAGCCGACTTTTTGATGCACTGGTTCAGAAAAAGGGAATTACGCAATCGATTGAAGGTGGTATTAACCTCCTTGGGAATATGTTCAATTATAAGGGTCCGATGCTCTGGATGTTCTCATTCATACATGACACCACCGTTTCTCGATCCGAAATAGGGAGTACCGTGGATTCTGTCATTGCAACTATTCAGAATGCTCCCATTGATAAAGCAACTCTTGATAGAGCAATGGTAAAGTTTCGCTCAAGTTTTTATGATATGGTAGGTGGTTTTTTTGGATTCGGACGAGCCGACCTCCTTGCATCGTTTGCATTGTTTGATGACAAACCACAAATGATAAATGAAATTGAAGATCAATTTAAAAAGGTGACGCCCGAACTAATTCAGAAAACTGCCCGGGAATATTTGAAAAAATCGGCACAAACCACACTGGTCGTTAAAACAAAATGGGAAAAATAAAGGAGAATTTGAGTCATGATACGAAAAATATTAATGGTTATTGTTACTTTATTATTTTTGTTTACAAATCTTATTGCACAAAAGGAACCTCCTCCAGAAGGTGGTCAACCAAAGGATTTTAAACTTCCCAAAAAGACGGTTTTTCAACTTGAAAATGGAATTCCAGTTACCATGGTTCAATATGGCAAGGTGCCAAAAGTTACTATAAGTGTTGTAATCCGTACCGGAGCAATAAGTGAAGAATCTGATGAAATATGGCTCTCTTCAATTGTTGGGTTGATGATGAAAGAGGGGACTAAAAAGCGAACCGCAACCAGATTACGTGAGGATATCGCACTGATGGGCGGATCTCTGGATGTGAGTGTTGGTGACGATAGAACAACCTTCAGTTGTGATGTTCTCTCTGATAAGGGACCCGCTGGTGTGGAGCTTCTCGCCGATGTAATTCAAAATCCAATATTTCCTGAAAACGAATTACCTCGTTTAAAGAACGATAAACTTCGCGAACTGAGCATTGCCAAAGCAGACCCCGGTTCATTGACAGATGAAAAATTTATGAAAGTGCTTTATAAGGGCCATCCCTATGGGGCAGGATTTCCAACAGAAAGTATGATCAACAATTTTACCGTTGATCATGTGAAAAAATTCTACAAGAATAATTTTGGCGCTCTTAGATCGCGTATATATATTGTCGGAAAGTTTGATGAAAAAGATATGGAGGAGGCAGTACGTAATGAATTCAGTAAATGGAAGAGCGAGCCGGCAATTGTTGAAAATATACCTTCACCAACATCTAAAAAAGAGATATATATAATTGATAGACCGGGTAGCGCACAGTCAACAATTATGCTCGGATTGCCTGTTATCTATCCTGGTAATGAAGATTATATCCCTCTGCAGGTAGCAAATACTTTGTTAGGAGGTTCCTTTGCATCCAGAATTACAACTAATATACGTGAAGAGAAAGGATATACTTATTCACCTTACAGCTATATTTCGCCGAGATATAAAACAGCATTCTGGGCTGAAGTCGCAAATGTTGGAATCAAAGTGACCGGTCCTGCATTGAAAGAAATATTTTATGAGATTAACCGACTCCGTTCAGAACCGCCCTCACCTGAAGAATTAAAAGGAATTGCAAATTATATTTCAGGTACCTTCGTTCTTCAAAACTCAACTCGCAGCGGCATTATTAACCAACTTGCATTTCTCGATTTCCACGGACTCCCAGATTCTTATCTTACAAATTACGTGAACCAAGTTCACGCGGTTACTCCTGAAAATATTAAGGAAATCGTACAAAAATATATCAATCCGGATGAAATGACGATTGTTATTACAGGCGATAAAAAAGTAATTGAACCTCAATTAAAGGGATTCGGACCAATAAGAAAATAAATCAATAATACCTAATTCTTCTAAAAATTCAAGGGCAAGTAAAAACATATCTTGCCCTTTGTTATTCATGAAAACTAATCTATCAAAAAAAGTAAATTTATTTCAGGAAACGATATGAATCATCGTATGTTTAACAGAGCATTATTGAGTTTCGTTATTTTATCCTTCTATTTAATTCCACTCAGTGCACAGGTTAAGGATAATTCAATCCGTGTTGTTTCTTTCAATATCAGATATGATAATCCTTCTGATGGTGAAAATGGATGGCAATTCAGGAAAAATCGAATTGCACAATTTATCCGCTTTCATCGAGCAGATATTTGCGGATTGCAGGAGGCGCTTGTTACTCAGATACATGATCTTGATTCACTGCTTCCAGATTTTGATTGGATAGGTGTTGGAAGAGATAATGGAAAGGAGAAAGGAGAGTTTTGCCCTGTTTTTTTTAAAAAAGACAGGTTTAAAGTATTAACTCAAAAAACATTATGGTTATCCGATACACCTTCAGAACCAGGTAGCGTAGGATGGGATGCGGCGTTACCACGAATTGTCAATTGGTGCATATTAAGGGATTTAATTACAGGCAAGGAAATTGTATTTGTCAATACCCATTTTGATCATGTGGGCGTAAAAGCAAGAGAGATGAGTGCAAAGACGATTGTTAAAGAGGCATCAAAATATATTAAAACATATCCGTTGATATTAACAGGCGATTTTAATTGCACAGATACATCCCTTGTTCATAAGATATTTAAAGAAGGTGGATTGCATGATGCCTTTTTTGTTTCGAAGGAACCGCATTATGGACCCAATTCAACCTGGAATGGATTTAAAGAAATAGAAAACAATCAGCGAATTGATTTCATTTACGTAAGTAATCCTGTCAGTGTAATAAAGCATGCAATTCTTACTGATAGATGGGATGGGAGATTCCTTTCCGATCATTTGCCCGTGGTCTCAGAAATTGTGATCAAATGAAGGTGAAACATGGCAGGGTTTTCAATAAATTTTTTTCGATTTTAAAACATTTTCATTATAGCTACGTATATTTTAGGTAATGACTGAATGGAAAGTATGATTGACGGATCAGATAAATATAAAGAGCCATTACTTCGTAAAGTGATAAGAGACGACCTTAGAAAGGGAGGTTTTAAGCGTTCAATATACAGGGATTTTAATGAACTCAAAAAATATTTTTTAACCGAGGATAAAAAAAACAGATTGGAAAATATGAGCCGGTTCCGCCGCGTATTATATACAACGGGCTGGCTCCTGAAATCTCTTTTTCTTAAACTTTCCCCGACTCGAAGAATTCTTCTGATTGTTGCGGTTATTCTGTTATTGTCTTCACGAGATGTAATATACTCCAGTGATGAAATAACGATCCGGGTTAACTTTGTAATAATTGCCTGTTTCATTATGCTCTTCATTTTGATGCTTGAACTGAAAGATAAACTTCTTGCACGCGAAGAACTTGAAACAGGCAGAGCAATCCAGCTTGAAATGATGCCCGAACGAACACCCGGAGTACCGGGGTGGTCTTTATGGCTTTTTGAGCGGACCGCAAATGAGGTGGGCGGTGACCTTGTCGATTTCCAGCCCGTCGGTACTTCACGTTATAGAATTGCTCTTGCTGATGTAGCAGGGAAAGGTTTAAAGGCTGCTCTCCTCTCCGCAAAACTCCAGGCAACACTACGGGCGCTGGCATCAGAGAATTTAAAAATCAGTGATCTGGTTTCTAAGGTAAATGAAATATTTTATCGCGATAGCATCCGGAATATGTTTGCTTCACTTGTTTATCTTGAAATCCAGGAGGAAGGGGATATGATAAAATTAGTAAACGCAGGACATTTCCCGCCATTGATTCTGCACGGGAATATGGTTGAAGAATTACCTAAAGGCGATCCCGGAATAGGGATTTTCCCTGAATTATCATTTACCGAAAAAAACATTACACTTAAAAGCGGTGAGATGATAATAATTTATTCGGATGGCCTTATAGATGCTAAAAATCAGGCAGGAGAATTTTACGGCATCGAACGCTTTGTTAAATTCTTATTCAGTAACCGTCAAAAAAATGCAATAACCATTGGAGAATTAATCATTAAAGAATTAGATAATTTCGTGGGAGACGAAAGTGTTCATGATGATATTTCTCTGGCAATCATTATGAGAACATAAAACTGCGGGGTATTTGTATCGAAAATAATTTGTGTTGTTAAATTACAATGAAAAAAGGGGTTATCCAGAAAGTTGAGGAAACCAGAAGTGTGAACTGCACAATCATGGTATTTCATCCTGAATCGGACTTTTTGGACAACTCCCTATTTTAAATTAAAAATCTATTTCTTTTCATCCTGTAATTTAAACTTTATCGGTATAATAACATTTACCTCTACAGGTTTTCCATCAAGTTTTCCCGGAGGATCAAATTTCCATTTTTTTACAGCATCAAGTGCCGCCTGCTCAAGGTCTTTTGAACCCGTTTCGTTTTTTATCACTGTGGCTTCTTTCACAGTTCCGTCCACTCCAACTACTATCTGCACCTGTACTTCACCCTGAATACCTTTTTTCCGGGCTTCCTCCGGGTAAATTGGAGCTATTTTAACAGCAACTACAGGCATTTCAGGTATTTTTTTTGTCTGTAGCGAATCACTCTGTTGTTGATCTACTCTTACCTGCTGTATCGAACCTGCATTATGATCCCCTTTACATCCTGCATACCCTGTGGTAAAAGATAAAATGAATAGAAGAATAAAAGCATACATCATTATTTTTCCTTTCCGTTGTATTTAATAATTTTGTTTATTAATGTTTTTATTAATTTGTACCATTCCGGTTCCTGTTACTTCCAGAGGAGGCATACTGTAGTAGAAAATAACAGCAGTTGGTTGAGGATACTGCTGAGGATAATGCGCTGTCTCATATTTTTCCGATCCGCGGTAAAAAATACCACTGAGTAAAAATCCAATTATTATAGCCGCTGCTGCTGAGATGATTGCGGACGGTATAGAGAGAGTTATATGCGACTTTCGTTTGTTATCCTGCTTCATTGTATGGTGAGATTTTGTAATTGAGTGATGTGATATCCTGCTTATATGAGATAAAATGTTTTCATCTATCTCGACAGGATATGTGATCTTCTCCCGCTTCTGAATCTCTCGCATACGTATCATAATATTTATAAAAGATTGACAGTCATGACAATTTGCAAGATGTTTGAATAGTTCTATCTGCTCATTTATATTAAGTTCACCTTCTATAAACGATATAATATTTTCTTGTCTATCTTCGCAGTACATGATTAGTTCCTTTCAGATAAAAGAGGTTTCAAAATTTCGTAAATCATCTTACGCGCACGGAAAAGTCTTGATTTTACTGTTTTCTCCGGAACCCCGATTATATCACTGATTTCACGATAGGAGAGATTTTCATATTCGCGAAGAAGTATCACCTCGCGAAGTTCAAAATCCAACCTGTTAATTGCATCATTCACAAGTGCAATCTCACTATCCCGGTCAATGGAGGATTCAGGTGTTAATGGATCTACTTCCCCTATATTATCATTAAGTGGAGAAAAATTTTTATTTTTTCTGAAAACCGAAATACATTCATTACGTGCAATTGTAAATAGCCACGAACGAAAACTTAAAGGTACCTTCAACTGATCACGTCTTTCATAAATTTTCAGAAAGATGCACTGTACTGCATCCTTTGTTGCCTCAGAGTCTGCAAGCATCTTCAAACAAAAATTGTAAATAGCATGCTTATATCTATTATATAATGTTATAAATGCAATCTCATTTCCATCGCGAAATGCTATGATAAGTTCATCATCGGGAATTGTCATTTGCTCACTATATTATGTGTGTTCCTATATTTAAGACGTTTATGATGTCAAAAAGTTGTTTTATTGTAAAGCGGATATCAGAAATAATTTAAAAAGCTCTTATTTTTGCAGGATATGCTATATTTTAATACATTGCCATCTAATATAACACTCTGGAGTAATTATGCGAATAGTTGAAAAACTTCTTGCCCTGATTATGGTGGGATTGAATTTCTCTCTCATGGCTCAGGTGTCTGATCAAAATATTAACACCAATGCTCCTGTTTATAAATGGGATGGTAGCAGGTTTGTAATGGAATATAATGGTACGGTTATCGTTAATTTCACATTAAAAAATGGTCAGGTCATTGAGAATTTCTCTGCGCAATCATATGAGAAGGGTCCTGAAATAGAACAGGTTTTTAAATGGGTCTCAAGAAAGGAAGAATTAGAATTTAATGGTTCCATAATTGGATCTGAGGAATCGTTTCCTTGTGAAGCCGAAAAAGAAGAAGATGCACCCGTTATAATCCGGCATTGTGTCGGGTTAAGTCATAGTTTGCTGAATCGCGCCGTTTACGATAGGGAAAATGATTGGCTTCTTTCTGCTGATTTTCCATCTGTGTTAACTATTGTCCCTCAGAAAAGCGGTCAGAATAAGAATGAATTTAACATCAAGATAAAAGGGTATGATATAATATTGCGCTTTCGTCCTGCGTATTATCGAATTCACAGAGGACTTAAATATTTTACTCCATGGAAAAACAAGATCCAGGAAAAATCAGTGGCAGGATGGTGTTCCTGGTTTGCATACTTTGATAAAATTACGGAAGACGACATTAAGAAAACCGCAGACATTCTTTCGGAGGTATTGGTGCCGTTCGGACTAGAATATCTTCAGATAGACGATGGTTATCAGCAGAAGCCTGTAGGAGTGCCTGAAACATGGCTTGTGCCCAATATAAAATTTCCATCTGGACTTGCGGATTTATGTTCATATATTAAGTCGAAAGGATTGAAACCTGGAATATGGACAAATGTAAGTTTCCATCAAAAGGAGTATGCAGAAACACATCCACAATATTTTGTATCTGATGAAAATGGAAAACCATCTTATGGAAATTGGATTGGATATGTAATGGATGGCAACAATACTTCTACACTTCAGGAACTGGTTAATCCTGTATATCGCGGATTAAAGGAAATGGGATGGCAGTATTTTAAAGTGGATGCACTCAGACATCTCAGATATGAAGGATACAATTCACATGCGGAATATTACAAAAATAAAAATGTTGATATTGAAAAAATGTACCGTGCTTTTGTCAATTCTATTCGTAATGAGATCGGAAATGAAAATTATATGATGGGTTGCTGGGGCATCCGACCTGAACTGGTGGGTATCATTGATGCATGCCGCATAGGAGATGACGGATTCGGTTATGGTGGATTGGCAGAATATAATTCGTTTAATAATATTGTCTGGCGTAATGATCCGGATCATATAGAACTTACACCTGAAGATGCATATAAATCATGTATGACAACTTCTCTAACAGGATCGGTTTTTATGCTTACCGATAAACCTGAAAAGTACCAAACACAGATCGTGGAACCTGCGAAGCGATCATTGCCAATTCTCTTTACACGCCCAGGACAGGTTTATGATATTGATCCTTCGAGATCAGCATACATAGGTCGGGTGAATACAGAACTGAGTGGTGCAGGTCCGCGCGTCATGGATGCAGATCAGCGTGAGTATTGCCATCTATATCTTACCGAGATTAATAAACCGTTCGAGAATTGGGTCATGCTCGGAAGAACAGATGGAAGCGAAAAGAAAATTAGTTTCAGGGATCTGGGGCTCGATCCTGAAAAGAGTTATCATATTTTTGAATTCTGGTCGAAAAAATATTTAGGGTCTTTTAACAAAGAGTTCCAATTTGGTGATATTGATCCGGTTTTTGGCTGTCAGCTGTTTTGCATCCGATCTGTAAAAAGCCATCCCCAGATTATTGCAACTAACCGTCATATTACCTGCGGCGGTTATGATCTTGAGAATGTTACATGGAAGAACATTATTTTGAGTGGAAAGAGTAGCGTTGTAATCAATGACATCTATGAATTGCTTGTTTTCGAACCGTCAGATGTTACATTTAAAAATTTATCCCTTTTAGATGGTGAATTATTGAGGAATGAGAAATCAGGTTTTATCAGAACTATTTCCATTAAACCTATAAATACAATGGTAATTTCATGGGACATTGTCTATAAATGAATTACCCTTCTTTCCCTGATGTTCTGAAAAACAGGATATTTTTTCAATCTTTTTCCGTTTTCTTGATTGCTTTTTCCTCTTGATTGTCGATTTTCAAAAAGATACAGAATTCCGGTGAAACACCTCAAGTTGCTTATAAATGTCAATGTGAGTTAAATTATAACGATTGTCATTTACTTTGCCGGAGTATTAGTTCAGTATGAATAAGGTTGACTTTTATCTCTTTCCATCGTACTTTATATGTGTAATCATTCGGCAATACAGGATAGGGACGTGTTGAATGAGGATAATCATTAATTTATTAATTAAAATATTTTTTTTCATTCTTTGTCTAATTTCATTCCCACCATGGATATTACATCAATAGCACTAATTATATTTCTGGCATTTCTTGCTTTACTTTTATCATATTTATTGATCCGTGAACGCAGATCCGCTTCACGTCAGGAAAATGAAAATTCCCTCATGGCTATGCAGCAATATGTTGAATCGCTGAGGGTGGATGTACGTACCAGTTTACAACAACTTACCGAGAATGTTAACCAGCAGTTGGGATTTATCAATCAACAAATGCAGGCGCAAACTTCAACAGTTGGTAATCGCCTTGATACTGCTGCACGTGTTATTGGCGAAGTTCAAAAAAACCTTGGAGAGTTGGGGCAGGCGGCTAAAGAGATAAAAGATGTTGGTCAAAATGTTGCAAAGCTGGAAGAGTTGCTCCGGGCGCCGAAACTTCGCGGAGGTATTGGTGAATTTCTCCTTGAAGACCTTCTCAAGCAAGTTATTCCTTCAAAACATTTTCAAATGCAGTATCATTTTCGTAATGGTCAGACAGTGGATGCCGTAATTGTTACATCAGATCGGCTCGTACCGATAGATTCGAAATTCCCACTTGAGAATTTCAGGAAAATGATAACTGCAGCAGATGAACAGGAAAAAAAGAATTTTAAGAAAATATTTATTACGGACGTAAAAAAACATATTGATGCTATCTCCTCAAAATATATTTTACCTGATGAGGGAACCTTTCCGTTTGCTCTAATGTATATACCTGCAGAAAATATTTATTACGAGGTTATTATCCGCGATGAAGGCGTGAGTGATGGTACAGGGCTTTATACTTATGCAATAAATAAAAAGGTGATACCGGTTTCACCCAATTCACTATATGCCTATCTGCAGGTTATTGCTCTTGGCCTTAGAGGTATGTACATAGAACAAAGTGCAAAAGAAGTTTTAAATAATCTGTCGCATTTACAGGGTGACCTGGGAAAAGTCAGAGATGTATTTGATGTACTTGGATCACACCTCGATAATGCTTTAAAAAAATATGATGATGTTGATAAAAAACTGTCCAATGTTGAAAGTCGTTTGGGAAATATTGCAGAAAAAAGTCTGACCGATGGACAATCATTAGCACTGCCTGAAAACCGGTAGCACCTGTTTTAATACAATTATAAAATGATGAAAGGATAAAATAATGTATTTGAAGATTCACCCGGATAATCCGCAACTGCGACATATTAATCGTGCAGTTGAGATTTTAAAAAAGGGGGGCGTAATAATATATCCGACAGATACCGTTTACGGCATCGGATGTAGTATTTATGACACACATGCCATAGAAAGGGTGTATCAGATAAAAAGACAGGATGTTAGTAAACCATTTAGTTTTGTCTGCTCAGATCTTAGTCATATAAGTGAATATGCCAGAGTTTCAAATACGGCATTTCGACTTATGAAACAACTAATACCAGGCCCTTATACGTTTATCCTTCCAGCAAGCAGATTAAAACAACTTCCTAAGAGTATGATATCAAAACGTAAAACCGTTGGCATCAGGGTACCAAACAATAAGGTATCTCTAATGCTGGTGAAGGAACTGGGACACCCGATTCTGAGTGCAAGCGTCACGAACGGTGATGGCAATGTTATCACTGATCCTGAATTAATAAAAAAATATTATGATAAAAAAGTTGATTTAATATTGGATAGCGGGAATAGTCAAATGAAACTCTCCACTATTCTAGATTTAACTCAAGAAAAAGGGATAGTGGTCAGAGAAGGTGCCGGCGATGTAAGTATGTTGATGGCTGAATGATAATTTTTGATCTAGGACTATTTTATTTAAAAAAGAATTCTATTGACTGATTTCATAAACTGGATGGGTGAAATATATTTGCTTTATGAAGTATGAGTTGAAAAATATACTTGCAGTTGACCAAAGTGTCCTTGATAAGTTTCTTGATCATCCATCTGAAAGATTTACTCCTGGTACAATCAGAAATTTAATTGCAGGCGCGGCCATCACCATAGTATTTGTTTTGGATAAGAATATCATAATGGTAATTAGATGGGAGGGTGTTATCGGAATCTTATTTACAGGGTGGCTGATTGCTTTCATGGGGTGGGGAAGTGAAAGATTGTGGTGCTCTACTATCGGTACAATGCTCAATCATCCATTTGCCTGGTATGCTTATATTACCCGTGTTCCTTTCTGGTTTATTGCCGGCGGGGTTGCATACACAACCGGTATATTATTATCAGCAAGAGCAAAATGGTTGTTAGTTCATGATATTCCGGTTAGGGATATTTTTATTTCTGGAGGATTAATTGAATTTTTATTACAATTTGTCATGCAGATAAGAGTAGTTAAATTTATTAAGAGATTGACAAATAAAAATTAATTTTAAATAGCGGAGTAATTATGACGAAAATTGAACAACACAAAATTATTGAAATGCTCCAGGATTATGTACATAAAATGAATGGCCGCGATATGGATGATTTTGATATGTTTCGCAAGCGCGACAGAGATGATGAGGATCTGGATGAATTATCCCGACGCCGCCTTTCAGAATTATATGTCAAGTATGTACCAGACCGCTTCCGCCGATGAAGAATGCCGGTTATTCTCACAAAGAAATATCAGAACCAAATCGAGAATATATCAGAGGAAGTCGTTGCACGACTTGCAAACAACGATTATAAATCATTTATATACATTGCTCCTACAAAGCGTAAAATACGTCAATTACAGAGAGAATTCCTTAACACAGTTCCCTCCAGAATAGCACCCGCTTTTAATCTCTTTACCCTCGAGACACTTGCAGCACAAGTTTATCAGATAGTTTGCCCGCCACGCCGACACATTTCTGCACCGGAACAGGCTGTTTTAATTGATGAAGCGATTATTTCTGTTTCTAATCAACTTCAGTTTTTTCGCCTCCGTGGATCTCCAAAACGACTCACCAGGGGTACACTTCTGAGAATAATTAATGTAATAAATGCACTGAAAGAAAAGGGAATTTACCTCTCGACATTACAAAGCGAAATTCAAATATCTGATAAATTTGAAAAACCAAAACTTCAGGATATACTACTAATCTATGAAAAATATGAACAACTGCTGGGCGAAAGATTTGTGGATTCAGCAGGATTGTTCAAACATATAAATGAGCAGTGGGACGCTGATTCAGAAAAACTATTCCGTGCTTCCTTTAAAGAAGTTAATACAATTTTTGTATCAGGATTTAATGCTTTTGCTGATCCGGAAATTTCCATGTTAAATAATCTGTCAGACATCGAAGGCATTGGAATGGTTGTCTCTTTTGATTACAATCCCGATAATGATGAAATATTCGCCCATCTGAAGGAAAATTATAAGAAATTCCTTGAGATGGGTTTTAAAAAATCGATAAATGAAAAAAGAAATAAGAAGGGATTTTCAGATAAAATTGCAGAAAGATTGTTTGTCTCTGAAAAAATTACTCAAAAAATTTCTGCACCTGATGTAACCATAATTGCAGCTCCGGATAGGGGCAGGGAAGTTGAGATTATAGCAAAAATTATACGAAAATTAATTAGAGAAAATCCGAAACGTCAGTTGGATAAAATTTGCGTGGCTACATTCCGTCCTGATCTCTACACAAAATACTTCAGAGAAATTTTTGAACAATACGGCATACCCGCTAATATTACTGATAGATATTATCTAGATCAGTCACCTGTAGTGGTTGCTATTATGTCATTAATGATGATCCATCAGCGGGATTTCATGGTCTCAGATATAATACGTGCACTGTCAAGTCCATATATTAACCTTACCTTCAACGGGAAAATTCTTCGCCCTGCTGTAGTGTATGAGTCAGCAGTTATCCTCAAAATATCAGGCGGTTTGTCACTCTGGCTAAAAAAGATTGATAATCGTATCCGACTGAATGAAAATAAAAGGAAAAAGTGTAATAATGAGAGAGAACAGCATGAGATAATTAAAGAAATAGAAATCCTGGAAGAAACAAAAAATATATTAAGAGTTTTGCATGATTTATTGAAAATATTTAACGGCCCCATGACACCGAGAGTTTTCAAGGAAAATCTTCTCAATATTATTGAAAAGGTAAATGTTAGAGGAAGTATACTCCAGGGTAAAAAATCATTTTCAGAAGATGAACATCTGGAAAAGGACACCAGAGCCCTCGAGAAGTTTCTTAATTTTATAGATGAATTTCTTGAAATCCTGGCGTTTGAGGGAAAGAAGGAAATCAATGAATCTCTGTCTTTTTATCTGAATCGCTTACGAGAATCAATCACGCAGGTGAGATATAATATAAAACAAAAATATGGTTATGGTATTGCCGTTACCTCAATGGATGAAACAAGAGGTTTAGACTTTGATGTAATGTTTCTGGCTGGATTAGTTGATGGTGAATTTCCACCTGTTTACCAGCCTGAAATATTTTTTAGTTCTGCTCAGCGATCAATCCGTGAGAAATATCATCTTCAGGAGCACAGATATCTTTTTTATCAGATGCTGAGTAATTTTACCGAGCATCTTTATATCACTTATCCGGAATCTGACGGTGATAATGAACTTTTACGCTCATCTTTTATAGAAGCCTTAACTGAAGTTATTAACAGCGAAAACTATTTTGATAACCTCCCTGAGTATCTGTCACAGATAATATATACGAAAAGAAATGCAGCACAACAAATTGGATTAATTGCAGGGAGTGCTGGAATCGTGGAATCGGAATTAAAGAAAATTAATAACAGTGAAATGAGGGAAGAGCTAAAAAAGAGCCTTCATAATCTTACATTACGAAAAGATGTTGAGTTATCTCGTGCCACAGGATCATCATATCCTGAATATCGGGGAGTGGTTGGTAATAATCTCGACAAAGACGCTTTAAATGTTATTTCCAGCCTGCGAAAAAAAGTCTATTCGGTTACTCATCTGGAAATTTACGGAACCTGTCCGTTCCATTATTTTGCAGAACGTTTACTGGATCTAAATGTAATAAAAGAAATTGATGAGGATCTTACTCCACTCGAAAGAGGAAATTTATTGCATGAAGTATTTTTTGAATTTTATACAGATAGAAAGAGAAGGGGCTTAAAACCTGTTCGTAGTTTGAACGATGAAGAATTTCAAAGTGCATATGAAGATATCAAAAGAATTACAAGTGAAAAAATTTTAAATTACGATATTTCGAGTCCGTTCTGGGCAATTGAGAAGGACCGAATTTTCGGCTCGGATAATCGTAAAGGACTTCTCTTACAATTTCTTGAATTGGAAAGGAGTCAGGATTACATAGTAAGTCCGGCATACTTCGAAGTTGAATTTGGGAGCGGACAGGAAAAAGTGGGAAATATTAACAATTCGCTTATGGTTGAAGCACCCATCAGCGCTGGTTCAGTTCTGCTGAAAGGAAAAATTGATAGAATAGATACAGGTGAGTCAATTTTTCGTATTGTTGATTATAAAATCAGACAATCGCCGAATCGTGAGGATATTGAGTTGGGAGTAAGTTTGCAGTTGCCTGTTTATTTGTATGTGGTGGAGGAAATATTAAAAAATGAAAAAATGGAAGGGGTTGCGGGAGTCTATTATATTCTTACTCCGAAAGTCGTGGAGAAACTTGGTATTGGTAATAAGACTTATCTGCATAAAGTATTTACTGCAAATCAAAGGTCGCGCGGTTTGTGCTCCGACAGGGAAGAATTGAAAGAAGTTATTCAGAAAACTCTCGCTTACGTTGAAGAATATGTAGATAAAATTTCCAGAGGAGAATTTCCAATCGTTCCCAAACTTCCTAAAAATTCCTGCCAGTGGTGTGATCATAAAACTATATGTCGAATTCGTTCGAAGTCGATACTAGCCAGAGCTCCCGTCCAGGAAGAAATTTGATTGGTAAAATTTTTGTATATTTGCAAGGGCAAAATATTTCTGCAACAATTTATGGGATAGAAAAATGGCCGTTTCATTAAAAAGAATAGGTATTCTAACCGGTGGCGGCGATTGTCCCGGTCTGAATGCTGTTATTCGTAGTATAGCAAAACCAGCCCTTCAGTTTTTTAACTCAAAAGTTATAGGTATTGAAGATGGTTTTGAGGGATTCGTTGAAGGTCGAGCACATGAATTAACAAAAATGGATGTTACCGGAATTGTAAACCTTGGCGGAACCATTCTTGGAACTTCAAATAAAGGAGATCCATTTCATTTTCCAAGGGAAAGTTCATCGGGTATCGTCATTACCGATTGCTCGGATATGGTGCTTGACAACTACCGGCAATGGAACCTGGATGTTTTGATGGCGATTGGTGGCGACGGGACAATGAAAATATCTTCCAAGCTTTCAAAATTGGGGATGAATATTATTGGAATTCCCAAGACAATCGATAACGATCTTGAGGCAACGGATATAACATTCGGACATGACTCGGCAGTTCAGGTGGCAACAGAGGCAATCGATCGGTTGCAAACAACCGCCTCATCACACCATAGAGTAATTGTGGTTGAAGTTATGGGCAGATATGCCGGATGGATAGCCTTGCGTGCCGGAGTGGCAGGTGGTGCGGATGTTATTCTGATTCCTGAAATTCCATTTAGATGGGATTCGATTTTTGATTTTGTATGGAAAAGAAGCAAAGGTGCAAGATATAGTATAATCTGTGTTGCTGAAGGTGCTAAACCCCTGGATGGTCAAATGGTAATTAAGGAAACAGATAAAAAACGGACGGATCCCGTTCGCCTGGGAGGAATCGGTGAAGTTGTGGCGGAAAAAATTGAGAACGAGACTAAATTGGAAACCCGGGTTACTGTGCTCGGCCACGTTCAGAGAGGCGGCAGCCCTTCTGCTTATGATCGTATACTGGGCACACAGTTCGGTTCCATGGCTCTTCAGGCGGCTTCAAGAGGCGAGTTTGGTTGTATGGTAAGTATTCGAGGCAGAGACATTGTGACAGTCAGACTTGAAGATGCCATCCAGCGACTTAGATTGGTTCCGCTCAATTCGCAACTCCTAATGGCAGCAAGGTCAGTTGGTATTTGCTTCGGTGACTGATTATGTAACAATTCTTGGCAATTGGCGGATAATTTTTTGGAGATAAAATTGCACCAGAGGGATCTACCCGTGGATAAAGAGAAGAAAATCATTGATCCAGAAATTATTATTAATGCCTATATGATCGGTTTTTTCCCGATGGCAGAACCAAAATCGGGTCAGATTGGTTGGTACTCTCCGGATCCAAGAGCAATTATTCCAATTCATAACCTGAAAGTCTCACGCAGTCTTAAACAAACAATTAAAAAAAATATTTTCACGATATCGTTCGATAAAGCATTTGAAGCTGTTATTAGAGGGTGCGCAAACCGTAAAGAGACATGGATTTCTAATGAGATTATTGAAAGTTATTTAAATCTTTATAAAATGGGATATGCGCATAGCGTTGAATCATGGAAAGATGGAAAACTTGCCGGTGGGCTCTATGGTGTGGCTATCGGTTCTGCATTCTTCGGTGAGTCAATGTTCAGTACCGTCCGCGATGCTTCTAAGGTTGCACTTGTGTATTTGGTTGAGCATTTAAAAAATGCCCGATTTGAATTGCTGGATTCTCAGTTTATCACACCTCATTTAGAAAGATTTGGTGCGATTGAGATATCACGCGCTGAATATCTTAAAAGGTTAAGAATTGCTGTAAGTAAAAATAATTCTTTTTATACAGCGAAAGGATGAACGGAAGTGTTAAAACTTTCATATTTATTAATTATATCAATATTAATGGGAATTAATATCCAGGCAAAATCAACGCCTGTAGATACAGCAATGATAAAAAATCAGATTCAAAAATTATTAAATGATCAGTGCGAAGCCTGGAATAAAGGGGATATAAATGGTTATATGGAAGGTTATTGGCAATCGGACAGCATGTTGTTTACAAGCGGTGGTAATTTGCAATATGGCTGGAAAGCCACACTCGAAAAGTATAAAAACACATATAACTCGCGTGAAAAGATGGGAGTTCTAAAATTTTCAGATTTAAAATTTTTTATTCTTGCAGAAGATGCAGTCTGGTTGGTCGGGCAGTGGGACTTAAAAAGAGAGAATGAAATATTAAGTGGAATTTTTACATTGATAGTCAGAAAATTTAATGATAAATGGAAAATTATTCATGACCATACGTCAATTAAAAAGTAAATATTTAAAGGAATAGAAATTCATGTTAAATAGTGAAAAAGGATTGTTTCAAACTGATTTTAAGAAATTAAAACTGTTAAGGCGTGGTAAAGTGCGCGATATTTATGATTTGGGTGAACATCTTCTAATCGTGGCAACCGATCGATTATCTGCATTTGATGTTGTTATGCCTCAGCCAATCCCTTATAAGGGGAAAGTTCTCACGCAAATCTCAAATTATTGGTTTGATTTCTTCAAGGAAAAAATTCCCAATCATGTGGTTACCTCGGATGTCAATTTATTCCCAACGGAATGCAAGGAATATATTCAGGAACTTCGCGGAAGAAGTATAATCGTAAAAAAAGCAAAACCATTGGCTGTGGAGTGCATAGTAAGAGGATATCTGTCAGGATCAGGCTGGATAGAATATAAAAAAACAAAAAGTGTTTGCGGAATTAAATTGCCTGACGGTCTACTTGAATCATCCAAATTACCCGAACCAATATTTACACCTTCCACAAAAGCGGATGTCGGACATGATGAAAATATTACTATAGAGAAAACTGCAGAATTAGTGGGAAAGGAAATCGCCGAGGAAGTAAAATATCTAAGCCTGGAAATTTATCGCATGGCTGCAGAGCATGCTGAAAGTAAAGGAATAATAATTGCCGACACAAAAATGGAATTTGGTCTTTATAATGATAGTTTGATATTAATAGATGAATTACTAACTCCCGATTCATCCCGATTTTGGCCGAAGAGCAAATATGTGCCCGGGAAATCACAGGAAAGTTATGATAAACAATATGTACGTGACTATCTTCTTTCAATTAATTTTAATAAACAACCTCCTGGACCAATGATGCCTGATAGGGTTATACAACAAACATCTGAACTTTATCGCGAAGCGCTCAGAAGATTAACGGGAAGGGATGTGGAGTAAAGAAATATAAAATATATTTATTCAAATCAATGAAAATAACTGTTCAAATAAAACCAAATTCGCGGCGCGTTGAAGTCAGAAAAGTTGATGAACGTAATTATTATGTAAGTGTAAAATCTCCGCCAACCGAAGGGAAGGCAAATGAAGAACTCATTTCTGTTCTGTCGGATTATTTTAATAAACCCAGAAGGTGTGTCTCTATACTGCACGGATTAAAATCAAAGTCAAAAATTGTAGAAATTGTATAGTTATTTCCTTTTAAAGGGCACATATAAAATCCGCATACTCATTTTTTATGCAATTATTTTCTTTTATACAAGTTTGAGTCCATCCCTAAAAGTCCATACGATTAAATGATCTGGTTGAAAGGTAGATATAAAGCAAGCAGGGAAGCATTAAAATTGGTAAAATGAGAGCGTTAAACTGATCTGACATAACCACACGTTTGAAAATATCCTGCATTTCATAAACACCAGGTAAAGTTATACGAAAAATGTTTTTAATAATTTGAGAACCTAAATCTCCAAACCATGAGATAAAAGCGCTATCCTGTCTTGTTAATAGTGGTGAAATAAAAATTACATGACCCATTGCAACTGCGGTCACAATACCCGCACTTTTCCCGACTATGCCTATATATACCATGAATGCATATAACGTACAGAATGAAAGTACGAGCGGAATAAATGAAATCAATAAGTTCCAGAAAAATATTCCTGTCTTTAAGGTTAAAATAAGCCATAAACCGATTATGAATAGAATTTGTATCAAAGAAATTGCAGCAGACACACCTAAAAAGATAGAAATAATGATTGATGCTCGAGAAATTGGTTTTGTTAGAAAAAGTGTTATAGTCCGACTGTTAATTGCATCAGGTATAATATGGGCTGTTGTAATTATACTGAGTATAATAAGTGAAAGATAAACAAGTGTTGAGTATGTTTCCGCTATCGATGGGAGGATCATCGGAAATTCTTTTTCTGTGAAGGGTTTGCTTCCGTAAATGCTTACTGAACTGACGGTTCCCCCATCCGTATCAATATGTACTGCGGTGATAAAAATTAAAAGAATAACTGACATTGCAATAAGGAGAGTTAAAATAATTTTCTGTGATAAGGTCGTTTTTAATGCAAAAAGTAGCAGATTAAAAAATTTCATTGACGATTGTCTCCTTTAATTATTGACAGGTATGTATCTTCAAGTGTTCCTCTTTTTGTTGTTATTGATGATGGTACAATTCCGGCAGACGATAAGAGCTCAAGTAATTTTCCTAAATGAGATGGATCAATTAATTCAATTCTTATTGAATCACCAGAAATTGTAAGATTATATTTTTTTAATTCGTTTTCTATGAAATCAGGTAATTTCCCTTTAAAATTTATTTCAATATGTTCATCGTGTGTCATAAATTCACGAAGCGGACCAACTTTTAAAATTGTACCATTGTTCATAATGGCGATACGGTCGGCTATTATTTCTAATTCTGAAAGAAGGTGCGAATTTAAAAATACTGTATTCCCTTGGTCTCGGTAATTATTTAAAAAGTCTCTCAATTCTTTCCTTCCTTCCGGATCTAAACCATCTGAAGGTTCGTCAAGAAGCAATATTGGGGGTTTATGCAATATTGCCTGTGCAACACCTATTTTTTGAAGCATCCCTTTGGAAAATTTTTTCATTGGTGTATTAATCCATTTTTCCATATGGAACCATTTCATAATATCATATATATTATTAGCAAGAATGGACCCTCCCATTCCATTCATGCTTCCCATCAAAAAGAGGAATTGCTTTGGTGTCATTTGTAATGGTAAAGGAATTTGTTCGGGAAGATAACCAATTTGTGCTTTTACCGAGAGATCAGCATGATTTTTTCCCATAATTCTTATCTGTCCCGATGTTGGATGTACAATGCCTGCCATTATTTTCATACATGTTGATTTTCCCGCACCGTTCGGACCTATAAGAGCAAAAAGCTCTCCCTTATAAACATCAAGACATATATCAGAAAGAGCACGAATTTCAGCTCGCCGAAGTAGATCATTACTGTAAACTTTGGATACATGAAGTATCTCAATAAAAGGTGTCATTATATTGCTTTTCATTTTTTATCCATTAAAATATTTTTTAATGTTAACCAATTATAAGGTATTTCTCCTGTTTGAATTATATCTCCGTTTTCTCCCAGAATAATTAAACTGGAATGTTCAATACCGCATTTGTTGAAAAATTCCTGATTTACAATTGCTAGAGGATAAACTAATCCGCATGATTTTGTCCATTCTTTCATTGCTGTGTATTGCTGGTCTGGGTCGGTATGATCTTCCAGAAAAATAAGATACACCGTAACATTTAATTCTCTGCTGTTCAGCTTTCCCAGTGAATCACAAAGTTCAAAGAAATTTTGCAGACAGAGCTGGCACCCGAAATCAATATATCTTAACATAAATATCAGTTTTTTATCATTAATCTTTGATATCTTGAATTTAGAATTAAGTGATTTAACCAATACATGTAGGTCTTTCTGGACAGATGTTTGCCCGTACCCCAAAAAGCTGTAGTTGAATAGGGCTATGTATAATATGATAGTAAAAATATTTTTATTTAAATGATTTCCCAACCTTTTTCCTTTTTTTGTCAAAATTTATTAATTGATACTTTTTTAATATCGTACGATCATTTTCTCTTGTGTAAAGGAAATTTCGATCGTCTATATATATTATTCCGGTTTTGTTTGGGAGTGTAAAATTTTTTATAAATTTCCCGTTGATATCATACACAAAAACATCCTGATCAGGCATTTTACTGAGATCTCCGCCCAAAATATAAATGTTATTGAAAGTGTCAACTCCAATATCTTTTATGATATCCCCTGCAGGTATTTTTCCAATTTGTTCTTTCAGGCTGTCGATATATGGTGCCTCTGCCGGTAGGGATGATATTACAAAGTTATTTATGGGTTCCAGTTGATCAGTAAATATATTTATCTGGTTGCGAAATCGCGATGCCGCGGCAATTATGTTCCCGTTGCCTTTTGATAAATGAATTATATCAAAGGAAGATTTATTTTTGTCGTTGGTTAAGGAAACGGAGGATATCATTTTTCCCGAGTTGTCGACTAATATTAATTTTTTATTCAGATATTTATCAACCGGTATTATGCTGGCAATTATCTGACCTTTATGATTGAATATTATGTCTGTTATAACGCCGGGCATGGAAATTTGTTTTATTAAACTGAAATTTGTGGTAAATAGTTTAATATGCATGCTTCCCTTTGTCACAACAGCAAGTGTATCTTTATAACAGATTATTTTGTAAGGTGTGGCTTCAAAGTCATTTAGGTCATTTCCGCGTCGGCCATATTCTAAGATTAAATTACCGGAAGGAGAATATTTTTTAATTGTGAATTTATATGCATCGGTTATATAAATATTACACTCATAATCAATGGAAATTTCTTCTAATCTGACAAATTCATTTTTCTTGCCTATTGACATTACTTCAATAATTTCAGAGGCGGGGTATGTTTGTTTTTGTAAACTTACAAATCCCGGAAGAATAAGTAACAAGAAAATAAATTTCATTACAATCATTTAAAAAGTTTTGATTATTTTGAAAAATATCATCTTTAAATAATGCCCTGCCGCCATGAGAGCGGCAGGAAATTGAAGACAATTAATTAGATCCTGAAGTGTAACATGCTATTAAGCAACCCGCATAACATGCAGACCTTAACAGATCTGAACTGAAATATTCCTTGCAACTGTCATAACATTTGGCAAGGATAATAACATTACATTTATCCGCTGCATCCGCCTTTGAAGGCATGAACATTGAAAGCAGCACAAAGAGGATCAATATTATGGAAAGAATTTTAAACATAAAGACCTCCGCTTTTATTTGTGAATCATCTCTAAAAATTATTGTCTGACTATCCCGAGATGATAAAAAAATAGCCAGATATTTTTAAAAAGTCAAATTAAGAATATTTTCAATCAGGAAAGATTTTCCCAAATCTAAAAGAATCCATATACACCATGCGATAGAAACAAGAAAAATGGATTTAGCATATTTAATATTTCCCGCAATCTGGATTCCGCGCGCCAATGTTGCAATATACCATAATGAGAAAAGGTTAATCTGGTTGAGGGCTGTATAAATTGAATCAGGTATCGCGTTTTTATCTATGAAGTAATTAATCCCTTTAAATACAATCATGTCAGATGAATTTTTAATTTGATCAATTCCCCGTATGTAAATAACGAGAATTGTAATTATTTCCATTAGATAGAAAATTATCTCTGTATATGACACACATGAAAAGATTCTGTTGAATTTAATTTGCTTTTTGGTGGAAAATTTTGTCGTTATTAACAAAAGAACCGCGGAGAGGACAACCCATCGGAAGATTGATGAGATCGGTTTGAATGTTAAATGGATGATCGTTAGGTAATGGGTAGAAGTCTGGAGTGCGATATCTGCCGTTTGTGTGTCAAAGTTTTCCTGATATATTTTTCTTAACGGTTCAATCGCTGCTGGTATGTTGAGGAGACCGATCGCAGGTGAGAGTAAAAGGAGAAAAAACAAAGGCATCCTCCACCGCGGCGTTTCATTGAGATCGTTATATACTTCTGATGGAGCAGGAATGATATTAAAGAGATGTATTATTTCGAGTTTTAATGTCACTTCGCCTTCCCTATCAGAAATGTTTATCAAATATAATTTTATATCGAGGATTAAATTTAAATTTATCTGGTTAAATCTGCAAGATATTTTTTGTAATATTTTTTATCACAGGATAATTTGTCGAAAACCATGTGAAGTTTCCAGCTCGATTGTTGTGCAGCATATCATTAGTAGGTGTGTATGATTGTTCCTCAAATAAAATATTTTATAAATAGAAAATACTAATTTTGCTATTTTCTACTTGACTTTACGATGGTTGAAAGTTAAATTTAAAGCATCAATAAAAGTTAAATAATATTATCACAGGCAGCAGGAGGAGGAGAATATGATACTGCCCGAATTTCTAAAAGGTTATCGCAAAAAACATTCACTTGCCCAGAAGCAAATCGCACACACGCTAGGTATAACCCGCGAACATTATGCTCGAATTGAAGAGGGTATCCAGCTTCCCTCACTATCTTTATTGAAAAGGATGGCAAAGGAATTTCAGGTTACTATAATTTATGTAATTTCCGATGATGAAACTGTTTATAAAAATATTTCAGGTCTAAAATGATTCGACTATAAATAATCTCCGTTTTTCCCCCTTTTTTCAGGATATTTTAACTCATACATTCGTTCTTTTAAAAATCATGTTTCTTCCAAACTTTTACTAAATAACTTATTTGACCTTTGATTAATTAATTCTTACTATTCTCATAGGATTGGGATGACTAAATAATAGATTATTGTTCCTGTCCTGTATTTTACTAATTCTTCATAACTCATATCTAGATATCACATAAAATCTTAAAAGGGGAACATCCTCAATGTCTATAATAATTAATCTGAGAAATAATGGATATTTATTTTTTAAAGAAATTCTTTATTTAATTTTGTTGTCTTTTTATTCCTTTAATATTGCTAATACCCAATCGTTTCATGGATATAATGCAACCTCAGATTCAATAAAAGTCGAAACAGGATGGAATTTAATCTCACTTCCACTTGCCGTATCGGAGGGTTTAAAAATTAATCTATTCCCGTCGGCTACTTCCGATGCTTTTCTGTATCAAAATGAGTACAAAGCGATAGATACTTTATCAAATGGATATGGTTTCTGGATTAAATTTAACTCACCTGAAACAATTATAATAACAGGAGATATTATATCTTACAAATTGATTGAGCTTCAACCAGGTTGGAATTTAATAGGATCCCTTACGGAACCAATTAATGTAAATTTAATTAGAACTATACCATTCGATATCATTAGTAGCGATTTTTTTCACTATAAAGCCGCGACGGGATATCAATCTTCAGATACAATATTTCCTGGCAAAGGATATTGGGTAAAAACTAATCAAACGGGTTTGATAATTATGGATCTTGTTACAGGAAAACCGTGTAAAGATGTACAAAGCGTGGAATATGAAAGCAAAACTTATACTACAGTGCAAATCGGTGGTCAATGCTGGTTGAAAGAAAACCTTGATGTGGGCTTGATGATAAATGGAACCCAGGAATCAGTCGATAATGGTACTGTCGAAAAATATTGCTTTAATAATCTGCCATCGAATTGCAATACATATGGGGGATTTTACCAGTGGGAAGAAGCCATGGGTTATAAACTAATTCCAGCTACACAGGGTATCTGTCCACCGGGCTGGCATATCCCGACATATACCGAAGTTGAGACATTAATGACTGTTGTAAATTATGACGGTAACGCACTGAAAACCATCGGTCAGGGTAGCGACGAAGGGACTGGTACAAATACGAGCGGTTTCTCTGCTTTGTTGTCGGGTGTTCGGAGTTATACTGGCGACTTTGCAGGCATGGATACAGCCGCTTATTTCTGGATTTCTAATTGGCAATACGGAGGAGGATTTTTAAATGGATATAGTTTGTCACTCTATTATAATATAAGTGATATTTCTGTGTGGCCGGAAATTACCGAAAATGGATTTAATGTTCGTTGTATCTGGAATGTTGTAGGTCCAAATCGCCCTCCAACAATTCCTTCAAATCCTTTTCCGGAGGATAATTCAATCGAACAAGCCACCACCGTTACTTTCAATTGGACTGCCAATGATATCGAGGAGGATACATTAACTTTTGATATATTTTTAGATATGAATAATCCTCCATCAACATTAATCTCATCCAATGTTCTGAATCAATATCTGATTGTGGGCGGACTAAACGAAAATAGTACCTATTTCTGGAGAGTGATTGCAAAAGATGACTATGGTAATTCAACAGTAGGCCCGGTATGGACGTTTACTACAGGATCATGGGGAACACCCTGCGATGGGATTCCTATAGTTGAATACGAAGGCAAGATCTATCATACTGTACAAATTGGAACACAATGCTGGTTGAAAGAAAATCTTGATGTTGGAAAACCTATCGATGCAACCTCGAACCAAGCAGACAATGGTTTAGTTGAAAAGTATTGTTATGATAACGATTCCTCTAAATGCAAAATTTTTGGTGGATATTATCAGTGGGACGAAGCGATGCAATATAGCAATTCAGAAGGTGCAAGAGGGATCTGCCCTACTGGATGGCATATACCCTCACACTCAGAATTTCAGATATGCAGTACCACTGTGAGTGGTGATGGTAATTCGTTGAAAGCAGTTGGACAGGGATCCTGGTCTGGAGAAGGAACTAATACAAGTGGGTTTTCAGCATTGATCGTCGGCGATGCATATAATGGTACGTTCGAAAATTTTTATTATTTTACATCATTCTGGTCTTCAACCAAAGGTCCCGAATTCTATGAGGACTACCCGTATAATTTTGGTCTGTTTTACGATGGTAATAATATATGGATAGATTTTAACGATAAATTTTATGGATTTAGTGTGAGGTGTATTAAAGATTAATAGGGTGTTGAGTATGGAGCGTAGAGTTATAGAGTGTGGAGTGGAAGAGTATATTAGAAGGAATTAACCTTGTAATAGGAGTGCTGATATCTGATCGAGGAGTATAGCGTTTTTAATACAGCCTTGAGCGAGGAGCACGGAACGGTGAGATTTTTCATCTCATTGCTCAGCACTCACCTATTGACTCTAACAGCATACCTTATTGAGATTTTCAACCTTTCCCTTTATTGTTGTTTTTTTGTCAACCTATTTCAGGACAAGGCACAATACACTCTATGAGCTGAGTCCTACATTCTCCTCTTAATTTCGCAATTCCATTTCTGTATTTTTTTTCTTATTTTACCAATTATTAAATCAAAATATCATTAAATCCATGAAATTATTCTTTTTATTTATTCTTTATATTCTCATATATTTCACCGCTTCATCACAAACAATTGATGTTACCATCACTAATCTGAATTGGGGAAAAGCATACCTGTCATCACTTTCAGGTGAGAAAATATCAACGATAGATTCTGTTGAGTCAGAAGATAATGGCAGGTTCACGTTTACAATGAAAGAAAAACATTCTGGAATTTATCGCCTTACTTTCAGTAAAAATAAATGGTTTGATATAATATATGATAAAGAAAACATCAAAATTACAACTGATGCAAATGCTATTATTGACAGTATGAGAATTGATGACTCAGAAAGCAACCGTCTTTATTATTCCTTTTTAAAGCTGAACAGGCAATACAAATCAAAATCAGAATTACTTCAACTTGTTTTAGCCCGTTATCCTGCTGACGACCCTTATTATAATCTAACACAATCTACAGCAACCCGATTACAATTTGAGTATTATGACTTCGTCAATAGAATATCTCAGCAGAATCCGAAGTCGTTTATCGCAAGATATATAAAATCATCCCAGTTACTGATTGTTGACTTCACACTCCCTCTCGATAAACAATTGGTCTATCTAAAATCACATGCGCTGGATAATGTTGATTTTAATGATGATGATCTGATTAATTCAGATGTTTTTTCAAATAAATCAATTGAATATTTGACTTATTACAGAAATCCGCAGCTGCCAAAGGAACTTTTGGAAAAAGAATTTATGAGCGCAATAGACACAATTCTCAATAAAGCAAAAATAAATACCCTCGTATATCAACACATTGCGGAATATCTGATAGATGGTTTTAAAAAATTCGGTTTTGAAAAATGTATATCCTATATACTTGAAAATTATGTAATAAAAGATGATCTCTGCCTTGATGAAAGCAAGGAAAGTTCAATTAAAAAAATGATCGAGCAGAAGAAAATGCTTCCCATCGGTGCAACAGTTCCGGATTTCACATTACCCGATACCTCGGGTAATCCTGTTTCTCTGGGAAAAATTAAAACTGAGAAAATACTGATTATTTTCTATTCAGTCGCATGCCCACACTGTCGATCTGCCATCCCACGCATAGCTGAATTTTTGAAGAGCCATAAAAATGTAGCAGTAGTGGCAGTATCTTTAGATAGCGATAAGAATGAATGGCTTGGTTATATTCGGAGTAATAATTTAAACTGGATCCACCTCCATGATCCAAAAGGATGGGGAGGATCTGTATCTTCCAATTATTTCCTCTATGCTACTCCCACAATGTTTCTTATTGACAGGGATAAAAAAATAATATCCAAACCAATAACAATTGAAGACCTGCAAAAATCCTTTTAAATTAAATCCCTTCCCAAAATATTATAGATTCTATCCTTAATTAAAATTCCCTGTTTTGCAATGCATCATCACATTTCTTAAATTGAGCCATTGTATATGGAAAAAATTAACCTTAAAGGTCTTACGCTTTCTCAACTTGAAGATTTTAGTCTGTCCGTAGGCGAGAAAAAATTCCGGGGAAGACAACTCTTCGATTGGATCTATTCGAAAAGAACCGATTCTTTTTCGAAAATGAACACCATTTCAAAAATCCTGCGCAGTAAATTAAATGAAGTCGCGTTTATTCCATCCATTAAAATTGTCACACAGAAAATAGATAATGATGGAACAATAAAGTTTCTTTTTGAACTGTCAGATAAATATCAAATAGAGAGTGTTTTAATTCCACCCAACACCGCATTTGTTGACTCAAAAGCGAAATCTGAAGTAGAACAAAAACGACTCACTCTATGCGTCTCGACGCAGGTTGGATGTCCACTCAAATGTAAATTTTGTGCTACCGGATCAATGGGGTTCTATCGTAATCTAACGGCAGGTGAAATCATAGATCAGTTTATTCAAACTGAAAAATGCACTGGTAAACGAATTACAAATCTGGTGTTCATGGGTATGGGTGAACCACTATTGAATTATGATGCTGTTATGAATTCAATTGAAATATTCATACAGGGAATGTCTATTGCAGCCCGACATATTACGGTCTCTACTGTCGGACTTATCCCGCAAATTCGGCGTATTGCCGATGAAGGTAGAAAATTTAAACTTGCACTATCTTTACACTCGCTTGATGACAAAGTTCGCTCCGCACTTATTCCAATTGCTAAAAGATATCCAATTGAGAGTTTAATGAAAGCAATAGAATACTATTATCGACTTGTACGCAGGAGGCCAACGTTTGAATATATTCTTTTTCAGGGTCTGAATGATACTGATCAAGATGTTAAAAAACTTGTCAAACTATCCAGAATGATCCCATGCAAAGTAAACATAATACCTTATCATGATATACAATTCGCAGGCCCTTCTGGTTTTACTCAGCCGTTACGACCCACACCAATAGATAAGGCGGAAGAATTTGTCAGGAAATTAAGAGAATCCCATGTTACTGTCTTTGTGCGAAGCAGTGCAGGAGAAAATATTAAAGCTGCATGCGGACAATTGGCAATCAAGTTAAATCCGTCGTTTGATAAAATATCCGATATAACTAAAAATATCAAAGGGGATTAAATTATATGAAAATTGTAATAAGATTAATTATCCTCCAGTTGATTTTTATATTTGCCCGGTGTGAATGCCAGCCGGAACATCAGACACGTGAGCGAACCTATGATGTAATCCATTATAAAATTAATGTGGCGGTCAATATTGAAACGTTAACCTGCGAAGGCGAAGTCTCGATTAAATTTGTACCTTTACGTCCCAGTTTTAATGAAATTGTGCTGGATGCAGGAGAAATGATAATAAAAAGTACTCGCCTTGAAATGAAACCCGTTAATTTTGAACACAGGAATGATTCATTAATTGTGGACCTTGAGGATGTATACGGACTTGATGATACTCTCACTTTAACGGTAATGTATGGTGTTAAATCTCCGAGAAAGGGTATGTATTTTATTAAATCGGATAGCGGATATTCAAACCAGAAAAATCAGGTATGGACGCAGGGCGAAGCAGAAGATAATCATTTCTGGGTTCCCTGTTATGATTTTCCTAATGACATGGCTACCAGTGAAATGATTGTAACCGTAAATGAGAAATATACAGCAATCAGTAACGGGAAATTAATTAACTTTAAAAATAATCCGCAAAATCAAACAGCAACTTTTCATTATCTTGAAAATCATCCGCATGTTTCTTACCTAATATCTTTAGTTGTTGGAGAATATATTGAATTTAAAGATACCTGGAATAATGTTCCGTTGAGTTACTTCGTTTATCCTGAACAAAAGAATGATGCAATGCTGACTTTTTCAAAGACTCCGAAAATTATGGAGTTCTTTTCAAAGCAACTCCAGTATCCTTACCCCTATGACAAATATTCGCAAACTGTTGTTTCAGATTTTTTCTTTGGCGGTGAAGAAAATATAAGTGCAACAACACTTACAGACAAAACCATCCATGACTCGCGTGCACATCTTGATTATACCAGCGATGACCTTGTTGCACATGAACTAGCACATCAGTGGTTTGGTGATATGATCACATGCAAAGACTGGTCTCATGCATGGCTTAATGAGGGATTTGCGACATATTTTACAAATTTATTTGTCGAATTTGACCGTGGAAAAGATGCTGCTGCAGTTAAAATGATGGAACAACAAGAACTTATCAGGAATCTGGATGATGAAGGACGCCGCCGACCAATGGTCTGTAATCGCTATAATAATCCGATGGATCTTTTTGATAGCCGTATTTACGGAAAAGGGGCCGTTGTGCTTGGTATGCTTCGTGACTATATTGGTGATGAACTTTTCTGGAAAGTGATCCGACATTATGTTAAAGAGTATTCATTCAAATGCGTGGATACCCGCGATTTTGAAGATGTGGTTGAAGATGTTACCGGATATAATCTTCACTGGTTTTTTAAACAATGGGTTTATGGTGCTGGATGTCCGGTTCTGGAAATTCAGAGCCATTGGAACCAACAAACACGCAATGTCGAGATTGTCGTTCAGCAAAAACAGGTTATCGACTCATTGACAGGTATTTTCAAACTACCGGTTGATATAGAGGTCTGGGTCAGAGATAACCCAACAACTTATCGGGTTGTCATAGAAAAACCGGTAGAGAAATTTGAGTTTCCTGCATATCAACAACCACAGTGTGTTATATTTGACAAGGGAAGCAAAATATTAAAGAAACTAAATTTTGAGAGGTCAATGGAAGAATATGTCTTTCAGTCGTTGAATGCAACAAATGCAGTTGACCGACTTCAGGCAATCAGGGAGTTGCAATGGTATTCGAATTCTGACTTGGCCGTACGGATTTTAATGAATCTGGCAATTGATGATAGATTTTCGGGAGTCAGAGAAGAAGCAGTATGGGCACTGGGAAATATACGGAGTGATAGTGTAATCAAAACACTTATCCTTGCATACGGGGATAGAGAGTCACGTGTAAGAATGGCAGCGGCAGGATCATTTGGACGTTTTAAAGGTCCTGAAGTGATAAAAACATTACAGCATGCTTTTGAGAAAGATTCGTCATATTATGTTGCTGCGGTTGCATTGCAGTCGCTTGTGAATGCTGATTCTGTTAATAAATTGTTATACCTCGAAAAGGCACTTCAAATGGATTCTTATAATGAGATTATCCGTACGACTGCATTAAGAATCCTTTCACTAATGCACAATGATTACGCATATGATATACTTGTTAAGCATACTATCGCCGATATTCATCCTGATGTGAGGATTCATGCAATGAATCTTCTTGCATCCTCCTGGAAAGAACGTGATGATGTGCTTTATTTAATTGTTAGATTGGCAAAGGATAAAAATAAATCGGTTCGTGTTTCTGCAGTCAGATTATTAGGCGATTTGGGTGATAAACGTGTGGTCAAAAATTTGAAGCAGTATGCAGAAAGGGAAAATGAGCAGAGGGTGTTGGAGGAATTAAAAAATGTAATCAATAAATTAGAAAAATCTGGAAAAGACGATGAATGATAAAAATGAAAAAATTCGGTTAATTCTCTTCGGACCGCCCGGGGTGGGAAAGGGTACGCAGGCGAAAATCCTTTCAGCAAAACTTAATATATTTCATGTATCAACTGGAGATATGCTACGTAATGAAGTTGCTACTGATACTGAGTTTGGTAGAACGATAAGAAAAATATTAGAATCAGGACAGCTGGTGCCTGATGATCTGATGATAGAAATTATTAAAAAAGTTATACAATCTCCTCAGGCAGAAAACGGATTTATTCTTGATGGTTTTCCCCGTACACTTCCGCAGGCGGAGGCGTTGACCAGACTGCTTGTAAGTTTGGAAATGAGACTTAAAATGGTAATAAGTATGGAAATAAAGGCGGAAATCGTAGTTGAACGCTTGAGTAACAGACGGGTATGCAGACAGTGTGGAATGATTTATAACATCCTGACTGATAAGGTTAATGATACAATGAAATGTGAAAAATGCGGAGGTGAATTATTTCAGCGTGATGACGATAAACCAGACATTGTGCGCAAGCGTTTAAATGTTTATGAAAATATGACCGCCCCGGTTAAGTTTTACTATGCAAAGGCAGGGATACTTCGTACAATTGACGCGGCGGGTTCGATTCAGAGTGTGACGGATAAAATTTTGGGAATGTTAAATATTAAATAATGTTTTCCTGGAAAAAAGTTAAAAAATTTCCGATTATAGTGGCACATCGGGGTGAATCAGCAAAAGCTCCTGAAAATACAATGACTGCATTTCGAATGGCAGTAAAAGAAGGTGCAGATGCCATTGAACTTGATGTACACCTCACCAGAGATAAACAAATTGTTGTTATTCATGATGATAAAATTGATCGAACAACAGATGGTAAAGGTTTTGTTTGTAATTATTCTCTGTCTCAATTAAAAAATTTTGATGCTACTACTTTGTGGAATAAAAAATTCCCTACTGAGCCAGTACCAGCCCTTGATAATGTATTGTCTGAATTTGGAGATACAATCGGAATAAATATTGAGATAAAAAAAGAGCGAACATTAACCGGACAGTATGATCTTATAATGAAATGTATCGAATTAGTCTCGAAATATAAATTATCCGAATCCATTCTTTTCTCATCATTCAGCATTAAAGTAATTGAAAAGATCGGTGAACTTGATTTCAATATTCCAAGAGGATTATTATATGATCCCCTAATGCATTCTCTTAAATCTCCAATTTCTATAGCTAAATCAATTGGTGCAAAATATCTCATAATGAATCACAGAGTATTAACGAAGAAAATTGTCAGATCAGTACATGATAATGATATGTTAATTGGTGGGTTTACAGTTAACACAATTCGACAGGCAGATAGATTACTTCGATATGGGATAGACATGATTATAACAAATCATGTTTCCCACATTCTTACTAATATAAGATAGTGAAATAAAATATTTTGTATAGTTGCTGAACTTGCAAAGGTTCCCACCTGAGGCGGACAGGCCGAACCCTTGCAAGGTTCAAATTATCATCACTCATGGATTTGCAAATACCTGTGCGTATAATGTGATGGTCAGATCAAAATGTAATTCATTATTTCCTGCAGTTCCTTCTACTTTTACTTTTATACTTGACGGACTTTGGGTCTTTAAAGCATTTAAAAGGAACAACACTCCTGATCTATTATAAGAATATCCAGCAATAGTTTTATCGAAGATAGACCTTTCTTTGGAAAATTCAGACAATTGAACATTTGTAAGCGATAACAATTGCTCACCTTCAACAGTTATATTACCGGAAAATGTAGCATTCGCATCTGAAGTGTCGTTTGTGACATGAAGTGTCAGATTATAAAATCTGATTGAATCTATATCATAATCTGTTAACTCCTTCAAATCCTCGATTGATACTGTCGCAGAATCGCTGAAAGTACCAGAAGGATTTGCATCAATCCTTATAGTCTTGCTTTTCCCCGATGCATCAAGAATCAGCGGATATTTGCTCAGTTCACAACCGCTTAAAAAAAGAATAATTATACCTGAAAAGGCTATGATCGAAAATTTCTTCTTTCCCATTTTTACTATCCTTTATAAAATTATTTTCTTTTCCTTCTATAAAAAATCAAAAACCAAAACCGATGCCGCCGCTCGCCGCGATTGCACTTCCAATATTTATGTCGGCGAACAAATGGACTGGAAAAAAACTAAGGTTAAAACCTACCGTACCGCGCAATTGACTTTCACCCTCAACATTTAATGTTATTTTTGTTGATGGAGGAGTATAACCCGGTATACTTCCTTTATACTCATAACCGATATCCATTGATATAGATTCATACTGAAGTCCACCATACAACGTCAGCAACGCAAAAGATTTACTGACCTGTGCGCCTATCATGAAAGTTGTGGCATCAAACAATTCTCCAATTTTTAAATGCTGGTAAAGAAATCCTGCCGATAAATCTACTGGAACAGCAGGAATGTAGCGGCTCACATTGTGACGAACGCCTATCCCAAATACCGATGCTTCAGGAACGTTATTAATTTCAGGTGTTTGAACATACCGAATTACTCCCTGCGTGCCATATAAATCCCCGATTGTTAGTTGGGGTACAACAAAAGGAATAAAACTTGTTTTTACCTGTCCATTTTGAAATTGATATAAAACAAGAGAATCCGGACTGACAACCGTTCCCATCTCTCCGAAAATTGTAGCCGTTTCTACATCTGTTCCATCAAACGGATTTTTTGTTTTGTACTTCTTTTGCTTGTCTCCAATAAAAGTCCCCATTCCAATTATATCGAGTCTTACTGTCAAGCCCAGATTACTTATATCTGCTGAATGGTAAAATCCTGAATTTAAATTTGTTCCAAATGCAGTTACCCAGGGTTGTAAATAACCCTTTGCGTTGTCTGAGTTTAATTGTTTGACTGCATCTTCAAAAGGATTCTGTGCATGTGTCCTTATGACGATAATTAACGACATACACAACAGAGAAATTATAAGCAACAGTTGCTGTTTGAAAAAATTCTTTTGCATATACTTTCCTTACGAATTTTGATTATTAATAATTATAATTTTCCTTTCTTACAAACACAGGTGATGTTTGATTTCTGTCACACGCCAATTATTTGCGTAATGTAGACAATTAAATCATTTTTTCAAATACAAATTGTTATTTTATTCATACTTTTCTATATTTTCATTCATCATTGTTTCAATTATTATAGGATCCTATGAAAGAGAAAATACTGGTATATCTCTGTTTATTCCTGGTTTTTTCATCGGGATGCGGTAAAAAGAAAAGTGAACAAATAACTGCAGCCCACCAAAAGGTTCAAGAAGCAATATTGAATATTGATAAATCCGAGTATTCAACTGCAGAAAGACTACTCCGTGAAGCAATGAGTATAAACCTTGAACTGAAGCGCGATTCCACTGTGGGGGATATTTTACTCCTGATTGCTAAATGTCATAGATGGAATGGTAATTATGATAGTATCTTACCAGTCATAGAAAATGCAATGAGTTTTTTCAGGAGTTCAGGTAAACTTAAAGGAATTCGTGAAGGGCAAATTGCACTCGCAAATTTTTACATCGATTTGGGTGAATATAAAAATGCTTTGTTAACTGCTCTGGAAGCAGTTACTTCTGCTCGAATGTTTCAGGATACAAGCACTCAACTTGAAGGTTTATATATTGCCACAGTTGCTTCAAAAAATGTGAGACAATATTCACTTGCTCTTGAGTATGCTGGGCAAATCGAAAAGATCAGCCCAGATCTGTATAAAAATATTTATCAGGAAAAGTTGTCCGAATGCATGGTAGATATTTTGACTGCGTTGGGGATGGAGGAGAGGTTATCGACAATTATAAATAAATTAGAGGAGGAGGGAAATATCGAGAGTTTAATAAAAATGTATATCCGCCGGGGAGAATTATTTTACAACAACTCGAAACTAAATGACGCCGTAAAATTTTTCTCCAGAGCATTAATGCTGGTTGACAAGAATACGGAGAATAGTATTAAGATAAAACTAATGACTTATCTCGGTTTAACATCTTATAGAAATAATAAGTACGATATCGCAAAGATGTATTTTTCGGATGCACTAAATGTGGCAAGAGATGCTGGTAACAGATCAATGGGAACGGTACTGGAAGCGATGATAATTGCGTGTGATTGGAAATATAATGATCCTCTTCTCAGACGTTACTTCAAGGATTTTATCAGTAGAGATTCTATCACGATCGAGGAATGTAAGTCGGGAAATTTGTGGTATGGGGAAATGTTCGGACTTGTACTAATGGCGCGATTAATTGAAGAAATAAAAGATACAACCGACATTACATGGATATATGAAAGGACAAATTCACTTCAGAAGTCATTATTTCTTGTAGATGATCACAATTTCCTCGAGCATGAAATCGTTAAGGTGTTTTTGCAAGGTGAAATGTATGCCTGTAATACAGGACTACTGCAGTTATCATGTAAAGAGGAAATAAATACCAGGATTTTCGAACTTATTGAAGAACAAAATTTATTGGATATTAAACGATTCTTTTCCCGACTGACATTTTCTACAAAAAATGAAACATTGAACAATAAAATTAAAGCATATAAATATCAGTATCTGATCGTAAATATGCTTTATAATGATATGATGAATGAAATGATGAAGGGGAAGAGCGGTAACGGTGAAAGAATTGAGAGACTGCGTAATTTGTATAATGAAAAATTTAACGGTTTAAATATCTTGGTCAGAAATGTTTTTGATGCCGACAAGAATATAGGATACCTTTTACAGGAAACGCCTCCTTTGCTTTCAACCATACAGAGTATATTGAGTGAAGATGATGCATTGCTGGAATTTTTTAGAATTCGGGATACTCTCTATTATATGGTTGTGCTGAAGGATACTTCGTATATTCTCAAGGGGCAGGCAGGTGTTAGTAGGATTTTAGATCATGTCAGGGAATATAACCAACTTATTGGCGATTACCGAGCTGTGGGTTATCTTGATCAGGGGCAAACTACCGCATCTGTTTTCAGGATTGATGAATTAAGTAAGATTTTAGGGAATGAGATCCTTGCACCGGTTTTTAAGTTTCTAGATGATGTTAAAATTTTGTATTTCGTGACGCCATCCGAGTATGGAATTCTTCCATTACATACACTCCGCGTTTATGGTGATTATCTCTTAGAGAAATATTCTGTGAATTATATACCAATATCTACTGTTCTATTAATGTCTCACACTGAAGTCGGTGAAATAAAAAAGATTGTTGGCATTGGTTATTCAGGCTCGACGAACTGGGATGTTGAATATGAATTGAGAGACATCAGGAGTTTTTTTCAAGATGCGCAAATGGTGTTTAATCAGGATGCAACATTGAACATGATAGGAAATGTCAAAGCCGATTTGATTCATCTTTGTGCAGAGTTTAAACTTGATACTGGATATCCTGATAACACAATATGTGTCCTTTCGAACGGAAGATCACTCGACGGCTCAGAGTATATTGGGATAGGTAATCTATTGACATTATCAGATACTAAGGTTCTTTTTCTGGATAATATTTCAGCAGAGAGTGGTGTATTAACCCGATATGTACCGTTGATGTTTCTTGCAGGTGGTACTTCGGAGGTTATTGCAACTATGTGGCATGGCGACAGAAAATCAAAGCGTGCTTTCAATGAATATTTTTATATCGGATTAAAAGAGGGAAAAAATGTTTCTGAGGCATTTCAGTATACAATCAAAGAACTTATAAATGAACCAGAATTCAGTAAACCGCAAAGGTGGGGATTGTATTACCATAGTTTTATAAAACGATAATTTTTAATTGGGAGGATTTTAACATTGTATAGATTTATTCAAAATATTTAGACAGTCAGTACAAAAAAATATCCTATCGTGCGGCGTCCCTATCCGCCACTGGTGGAGAAGTGTGACGCTGACTTACTTAGTAACCCTATGTATTTATAAAACGCAAAACCACAGAGAGCACAGAGAAAAAGAGGTGTAATCCCGAGCGGAGCCCCTGTCCGCCTTTGGTGGAGGAGGGTGGGGGAAGCGAGAAAAATTGGGCGTCACACTGAGCGGAGGTTCCCCTGAGACCGCAGGGACTCAGGGTCAAGGGGTGACGTTGAATGTTAAATATCACCATCATGGTTCGTTCCTGAGATAAACTCAGGAGAGCCACCGCTCACCATAACGGCTGGTTCGATCCTTCGACAGGTTCATACAACCACAACAATTCGAGTGGCAGTTAAAAATGATATTAGTGACGTTAAGTACAAGTAACACCGTCATGCTTCGACTCCGCTCAGCATGACGGTGGGTTCGATCCTGAGATAAACTCAGGAGAGCCGCCGCTCAGCATGACGGTGTGGTTTTACCCTGAGTGAATTATCTGGGTATCTCAGATCAATAAGAATGGGGTGTGAGTAAAAAAGGTATGTCACACCGAGTGAAGTGCCTGTCAGCCATTGACGGAGATGGGAGGACGAAAAACAAAGGTAAGTGTCACACTGAGCGGAGTCCCTGTCCGCCTCTGGCGGAGAAGTGTGACGCTGAAAAAAGACAGTTGTGCCACTCACTTCCAGTTCACAATCAAACTTGAAAGTGAGTGGCACATCTAGTTATACTTTACGACCTCTGCACCTCTGCGTTTTGAACCTCATCTACTCATCTCCATTTCCACAAGTGGCGAGGGGAATTTTAACCTTTTTAATGCTATGAATCGGTAATTTGACGACATATAAACATACCATCTAAATAAAGTTATCTTGATTGTGGAAAATATTATTACTACATTTTACGCGTTATTAATTCCAGAAAATTTATACATCCAAAAATTATATCAACAGGTAAATTTTATGAATACACTTAAACGATTCTTTTATTTTAATTGCATTCTTATTTTTTTAAATATTTCACTTTACTCCCAACAATCTGAAATCCAGACCCCCTCTCAATTTCTCGGTTTCGAGATAGGCGCTGATTATAAATTGGCCGATTATAATCAGATCAGATCATACTTTCAAATGCTTGCAAATTCATCTGGCAGAATTGAAATTGAAACCCTGGGTAAAACTACCCTGGGCAATGATATGTTTATGGCTATTATCTCTTCAGAAGAAAATCTCCGGAAAAAATCAGAATACCAGCAAATTGCTCGCAAACTTGCTGATCCGCGCGGATTGTCGCAAACCGAGGTAGAGAATTTAATTAAACAGGGAAAAGTAATTGTCCTAGTAACGTGCAACATTCACGCTTCTGAAATAGGTGCAACCCAGATGGCGATGGAATGGGCATATGCTCTGGTGACAGCCAAAGATTCTGAAACCAGACGGCGCCTCGAAAATGTAATATTACTACTTGTGCCCTCACTCAATCCTGACGGACAACTAATGGAGGTCGAGTGGTACAGGAAATATGTCGGAACAAAATACGAGGGAGGACGAATGCCATGGCTCTATCACTATTATATTGGCCATGATAATAACCGCGACTGGTTTATGCTTACACAAAAGGAATCGAAAGCAATGAATAAAGCAGTATATCATGAATGGTATCCGCAGGTCTGGCTGGATGAACACCAGATGGGATCATCAGGTCCACGTATGTTTGTTCCTCCCTATGCAAATCCGGTTGCTGCAAATGTTCACCCCCTTATCTGGAGAAGCGTGGATAATATCGGTACAATGATGTCATTAAGGCTCGAGGAACAGAACAAATCGGGCGTTATCTATGGATGGGTTTTTGATGCATATTGGCCGGGAGGAACAAAAAATACAGCATGGTGGAAAAATGTTGTGGGATTATTAACAGAAGTTGCATCAACAAAAATGGGAAGCCCCGTTGAAGTTGATCCAATAGAACTCCGCGGCGGCGGCAAAGGTTTGGTCGAGTATCGCCAGCAGATTAATTTCCCAAACCCATGGACCGGCGGAAAATGGCGATTGCGTGATATTATTGATTATGAAAGAATAGCATCTGACGCACTGTTAGAAGTATGCACCAATTACCGTGAAGATTTTTTAAGAAATATATCAAAAATGGCACTTGATGCAGTCAAACTTGGTGAAGAGGATCTTTATTATAAAATACCACTCGACCAGCGTGATTCGCCCATGGCGTCAAAACTGGCTCATCTTATACGTGAAAATGGTGCCGAGGTATTTTACTCTCAATCTGAAAAATCATTTTACATCCCAACTGCTCAACCGTTTGCTCGTTTTCTGAATGAATTTCTTGGAACACAATCTTATCCTGAAATAAAACCCGTTTATGGGAGTGAAATAATTCGACCTTATGACGTGACAGCATGGTCACTTCCACTTATGATGGGTGTGACCGTGGAAAAAGTCAGGATTACAAAAGAGGTAAAAAGTTTATTAAAGCCAATTTCGGATGATGACAAACCAAAAGGAATTATTAAAAACAGCGGAGCACCGATGTATCTGGTCTCTAATAACCTGAACAACAGTTTAAAATTGGTAAATGAAGCGTTCAGGAATAAAAGTAAGATCTATTATATACAAAAAGATTTCGAAGTTGATAATGTGATCTATCCAACGGGTACGTTTGCGATAGGGGCATATCCAGGAATAGAAAAATCTGCAGAGGATTTAGGAATAAATATTCAGGGAGTATCGGGGATCAATATCCCGAAAGTTGAATTAAAAGAACCCAGAGTAGGGTTGTATAAACCATGGCTCGCATCGATGGATGAAGGATGGACACGCTGGATTTTTGATCAGTATGGTTTTAGTTATAAAAATATCGACAATGCTATGATGAAAACGGCTAAGCTTTCAGGTAATTTTGATGTAATAATAATACCGGCATTGTCAAAGGATGTAATAATTGATGGTAAGTGGAAACCTAGAGAGGGGCAGATGAAATATTTCACAGAACTTCCACCCGAATATGCGGGCGGAATTGGACAGGAGGGTGTGAAGAATATAAAGGAGTTTGTTGAAAAAGGCGGAACACTTATCGCTCTGAGTGAAGCATGTAATTTTGTTATTGATCAGTTCAATATTCCTGTAAGTAATGTTCTTATTAACGAACAGAATGATATATCTCCCGGTTCCTTACTGCGCGTTTATGTGGATACAAATCATCCGGTCACATATGGTATGCCCGAAATTATATCTGCATTTGTTGGTGAGAATATTGCTTTCCAGACAACAATTCCCGGCTCTGAACTATCAAGAAAGGTACTTGCCTCCTATCCTGATAATCCAAAGGAAATATTGCAATCGGGGTGGATACTTGATCCAAACAAATTTACACGACGAGCTGCGGCAGTTGCTGTAACCTATGAGCGTGGCAGAATAGTGTTATTAGGTTTTAATGTGCAATTCAGGGCACAAACGGAAAGTACTTTTAAACTATTGTTCAATTCGATTTTATGGGGAGGTGTTCATTAAAATAGAGCGGCATTATTCAAAAAGTTCAACTGTCCCGCCGGTGTGGATGAAACATATATTTTCATTGCGCTGAAATATTTCTCGCTTTGCGTAATCAATAAGTCCGGCGGCCGCTTTGCCTGTGTATACATTGTCAAGAAGAATACCTTCGGTGTGTGCAAAAAGTTTTATTGCTTCCTCACATTCTTTAGTTCTTGCGGCATAAGCTGCACCTCGGTAGGCGTCGTCCACAATTACATCATTTATATCGACCTTGATTCCAAGCATCGAAGCAGTGTCAGACGCAAGTTTGTAAATTTCATTGAGTAATACTGGTTTATTTTTTGCGACAGCCATACCTATAATTTTTCCTTTCCAGCCGGTAATTGCTTTTCCGACAATCAGACCCGCCTGCGTGCCTGCTGATGAAGTGGCATGCATGATTGTGTCAATATTGATGCCGTTTGATTGGGATTGTTCCATAATTTCTAAAAAGGCATGGACGTATCCCAGTGCTCCGATTGGTGTGGAACCTCCTACCGGCAATCTGTATACTTTTTTCCCTTCTTTTTCTAATTTCTCGGAAAACATCTCTGATTCATGCTCCCATACTCCCCACTCACTGGAATCAATAAATTTTAGAGTCGCTCCGAATATATGATCGAGCAATAAATTTCCTGTTGGTTTCGTGGAAGGTTTCCCTCCCAGTAATAACATAACATCAATACCTGCCACCTTACCGGCCGCGGCTGCAATTCGGCAAAAATTTGATTGAATTGATCCAACTGCTGTTATAATATCTGCTCCTGATCTTTTCGCATCGCCTATCAGGAAATCAAGTTTTCTTGTTTTATTACCGCCAAGTGCAAAACCGGTAAGATCATCACGCTTACAGTATATTGAACGATTCAGAATGAGTGAAATTTTTTCGAGTTTTTGGAACGGCGTCGGAAGTACTGAAAAATTAAATTTTGGAAATTTGCTTAAGATATTTTGATTCATAATGATATAAAAATCTATTTGATGGATTCTATCGCCTGGATATATTTTTGCAGATGTGTAGGGGGAATTTCTGACTCCAGATATATAATTTTATTATTATCTAATTTCCTAAAATATTTTTTTACACCTTCTTTATCGGTTGAAAATGCCACCATTGATTTTGTTGATGGCAATTTTGTGTTACTCAAAAAAATCTCTAAATATTCGGTTTTCTCAAAATTAATGACTGATATTGTAACTTTTTCTGAATCTGTATCGATTGGAAGAATATATAAATTAAACCTTTCGATTGAATTAAATTTATCATCCCATGATGGATATCCATTTTGTAAACCAAGGGGTCCTGAAATATATTTAAGATTCTTTATTTGCGGGTTTATTAATTTATTTTCAAAGATTGGTGGTATGATTAAATCTTTTTTGTTTATTTTATTTAGAATGTTTTTGCAAATATTTCGGCTGAGGTTCATGGTTATTGTTGTCCCGCTATCATTTACAACCGAGATATAATATTCACCTTCGGCAATTTGTATCTGGTAGGGAGTTATACAGCACCATTTTGAAAGTGTATCCGTATTACATCGTTGATGAGAGACAGAAAAAATACCGAACGCTGAGTTCTCATTTATCATTTTATAAATTTCAATTTTAAAACGATAATTTTCCAGTAAAACTTCCTGTACTACAACATTTAAAAATCCATACTCGAAGTAAAGATCAGCACCTCCGTCAATAAGTCCCCAGAGTGATTTACCTGTAATAGTATCACTGCCTAATATTTCAATACCCGGAATATCATTTGGATTGATAGAGATCTGTGCCGTTGCGTTTGCGAATAGAATTATTAAAGTGATTATCAGTGCAGCCACATACTTATTTTTAATATTTTTCAAATGCACACTCAG
>Ga0101944_10001309_pt1 | contig 53537 bp, 41 predicted proteins | sample DewCreD2012metaG_FD_75245 | JGI IMG/M metagenome (GOLD analysis project Ga0101944, IMG submission 75245) | Hot spring sediment bacterial and archeal communities from British Columbia, Canada, to study Microbial Dark Matter (Phase II) - Dewar... ... | reverse complement strand
GCGATAGACTGGTACTGCTGAGGGGCGGTCGTCTTTTTGCGTCAGGTACTGACCCGAAGCGCGAAAACCCAGGATGGTCTTACTAGGGGCGCCTTCCCGGCCCTTGCGCTTGATGAGCGGACCGCTGACGTTGGCTGTTCCCAGAAACCAGCCGTAAGGATCGAGGCCATAGGAGTTCTCTACTTCTACCGTCCCATGGTACACGTCGGCAGGGCCTTTCGTCGTAATAGAAATAACACCGCCCGTCACGTCGCCATACTCAGCACCCAAGCCACCCGTGACGACCTGCAATTGCTCGATGTCTTGAACAGGCGGAGGCGTACCGGCCACGCGAATGCCGTCAATGTAGTAGTTGGTAGCATTAGAACGCGAGCCGCGAATGTTTACCGCACCACCATCAATAGAGGTAGTGCCGGCCGTGGTGGCCACAATGGCGTTCACGCTTCGCGTGGGCAGGTTTTTGATTTGCTCCGAAGTCAGCGTCTGGCCGCCTGATGTTTTGTCTTGCTCAATAAGCGGCACCTTGTAATCCTTGACGACAACCTCCGTGAGTACCGTGCTGGACGAGAGAATGAAGTCCAGATTGTTGATGGTGTTGGCAATGACGCGCACGCCCGTGACCTTCTGAGACTGGTAGCCAGAGTACGAGACCTCCACATCGTAGTTGCCCGGGTCAAGACTCACCCTGTAGTTGCCATTAAAATCTGTGGAGGTGCCGCGAACGAGGTCAGCCCCTCGCATGATCTTGACGGTAGCACCCAGCAGCGCCTCGCCTTGGTCATCGGTAACTTTACCGGCAATTACCGTTACGCCAACCTGACCAAAGACCCATTCTCCCGCGAGCAATAGGGCCAGCAATAGTAGTAATGAACGTACCATAGAACAGATGTTGGTGATGCAATTTTTATTACCTATAAATTTGATTATCAAAGATTTGAAAAAACACAGGCAGCAGCCTTTGAACAAGAAGATGGGCGCAATGATAACAAAACTCGTCTTGCTGAGAACACTAAAAAAACTGATTGACCCTTTCTTGACAATTTTTACTCCTTTACTGCAGCCACTTCGCTTGAAGAGCGGCGGTGATTTTCTCTAGTAATACTTCCGCTAACTTTCGCTTCGACTCGTGCGTCCAGCCAGCAATATGGGGGCTAAGCACTACCCGTTCGTGGCGATACAGCCGCTCGTAAAGTTCTGCCTCGGCAGGCGAAAAGGTAGCGGGTTTCTCGTTTTCGAAAACATCCAGGCAAACCCCACCTACGAGCCCCTCCTCCAACGCCTGTGCGAGGTCTTCCGTCTTCACACAGGCCCCTCGCGAAGTGTTGATAAGCAAAAAGCCAGGCTTACACTGCCGAATGAAGGAGGCATCCACTATGTGCTGAGTTTCTGCTGTTAAAGGCAAATGCAGACTGATAATGTCGGCTTTGCGCTGCAGCGTAGCCAAGTCAGTCTCCTCCACCCAAGGCATGTCAGCAGCGTAATTCTTCTTGTACTTATCGTAGGCCAGCACTTGCACGTCCATACTGGCCAGCTTTCGGGCAAATTGGCTTCCTGTGTTTCCAAAACCAAGGATGCCGATCACCTTCCCGCTGAGCTCGGTACCGCGATTGGCTTCGCGTCGCCAGATGCGCTGACGCACCTCCCTGTCCGCGCGTACGAGGTTGTTCAGCAAAGCCAGCAACATGCCCAGCGCATGCTCAGCAACAGCGTTACTGTTGCCCTCTGGGCTGCTTACGACAGCCACACCGCGCATGGCCGCCGCCGATTTGTCTACAATTTCCATACCCGACCCTAACCTTCCTACAAACTGAAGCCGAACGGCACGTGCTAACAAGACACTGTCCACGTGGATCTTGCTGTTGATGATTAGCCCCTCGTATTCGGTAATACATGCGGAAACCTCCTCCGGTGTAATCTCTGGGGCAAACCGGCACTCATAACCCAAACGCTCCAAGCCTGCAATCAACAGCTCATGGCAGTCGTCGGTGATGAGGACGCGCTTTCTTCCCATAGACAGAGCAAATAGCATCAAAAAAATTGGATACAGCGAACGCAAATGTATGAACAGCCACCCTCAGCAAGTAGATGCCTCTTGAAGGGCTGTGAAATGTTTTAAAGACTGCGCTCTTAGCACCGAATTTTGCCCCGCTAATCGTCAAACCCTGACGAGTGCAGCCTCTGTTAGAAACTCTGGCATTCCATGACATCGCTGACTCAATTCTTGGCTTTTCTTTCCATTGCTGCCAGTCTCTGGTCGGCATGCCGGCCGTCGGAGCGCTCTTCCGTCGAAACGGTCGAATTTTATGTGCGCTACATGAAGCAAGAGGGCCAATCCTTGGCGGAAGCGGTTGTTCGTCGCCGGGATGAGCGCGACAGTCTGTACAGCATCGAAGTACCGGGCGGCATGCTTTATCGGAATGAGCCCATGCGTTTGCTTGAGCTGGCCGGCACCCTTACCTACCGTTGGGCAGGAACAGGCACCTACGTAGAGCATCATCCGTTCCGCTGGAGTGACGCCCTGGGACGCCCGCGCGAGTACACGCTGACCATGCCGCCTGTGCTCGATCTCTCTATGGGCGGGAAAAAACTCCCCCTTAACCGACCTGCTACCCTGAGGTGGCACGGCCCGCCCATCGGCGAAAAAGAAACTTGGGTCATAATTTGGGAACAGGCCGGGCAACCAGCCGTAGTGCCCATGGAAATCGTCTGCACTCCTGGCTCAGACCGCATTGAGTTTCCCGCCGCCCAGTTGGCCAAACTCGGCCCAGGTACATGGACGTATTACGTCGTTCGCAAAAAGGCTCTCTATCAAGAGTCCCCCTCGCTCGTCCTAAAAGGTGTTGCTGAATATTACAGCGATGTGGACACCGTTGAGTTACTAAAATGACGGCTCCTTAGGTTAATTCTCCCTAAAACATCGCTCTGTTCCATACAATATTTGCCGTGCAGTAGAGTTAATGCGGCATAGAAGATAAGGGTATACTCTGCTGATTTTGGTTTTCTGGTCAAAAAATTGCTTTAATCACTCCTACACACGCTGTTGTGCTAATTTGGTCTGTGCTGCACGCAAGCGTGCGTACTTTTGACCCATCTCTTGTTCACTTAGTCTTTCAATTTTACTATCGTTAAGAACAAACAGCAAATACACGCTAACATGAGAAATGCACTCTTGCTACTATTGTTGGTAGCACCCTTTCAAGCCTACCTGCAAAACACTGCTGTCAAGAAAAGCTCGGAAACGCCGGTAACGTTGGTGTGCAAAATCATAGACGGCCCACCGAACGCGATGAACATTCTGGTGTATGAAAAAATTGGCCTGGCTGCTCGCGAGGTGGCGCGCGGGGTACGTCAAGAAGACGGCTCGTATGTGATAACGGTGCCCAGTAGCGAGCCTAAAGTGTATTACATAGGCTTCAACGACGTTCAGACCACACCTCTCATTTTGGGCAAAGAAAAGAACCTCACCCTTTGGGCCAATGCGCAATACATGGAAAAGGGCCGGACGGTTGGCTCTGAAATCAATCGCGCCTACGAAACACTGCGCAATCAGGCCGAGCAGTTGCGCACACGAAATGAAGAGATCCGCAACGCTCAGCGCGAAGCACGCATGATGCAAGATGCCAACGGCATTCGAACGGCACGCGAACAGTTAAAAGCCCACAACACGGCCAAAACCAACTACATAGCCGAGATGAAGAAAAACCAGCCGCTGCTGTGGCGCTCAGCGACGCTGCTCGTGTGGCCTGATGACGTATCGGAAAATCCCACACCTGCCTCCGAAATAGAATTTTATGCCCGTGAGTTCTTTTCCTACGCGAACCTCAGCGACCCTGCTTACGAAGAAGTGCCCGAAGTCTTCGATGCATTTCAAAATTACGTAGCTTATCTCCAGCAATTAGGCGCTACAGCTGCCCAGGTTAAAAAAGGGCTTATGGACCATCTGGCAAAGCTGCCCAAGGGTTCGGCTGCCCATCGCCGAGCCTTAGGCGGAGCCATCAAGGGGCTGCAGAATGCTAACCATCCAGAGTTGCTGTTCTTCGTACAGAACTACGTGGAGACCTTCAAAAGCAAAGACCTTGGCGACGTAGCCGCCCTCGAAGCGGAAATGCGCCGCACCTCGACCTTTACCCCGGGCATGTACGTGCCTGATCTGGTAGGCGCTACGCCCAAGGGAGATACCCTTGCCCTGAGCAAGCTGAAGGGTAAATACGTGCTGATTGACTTCTGGGCCAGCTGGTGTGGCCCTTGCCGCCGCGAGAATCCCAACGTAGTCGCCCTTTACAACAAATACAAAAGCAAAGGCTTCGACGTCTTTGGCGTCAGCTTAGACCGCGACCGCGAGGCCTGGATACGCGCCATTGAGCAAGACAAGCTCACCTGGCACCACATCAGTGACCTGCAAGGGTGGCGCAGCGAACACGCAGCCCTTTACTCGGTGAGCTCTATTCCACAGACCGTGCTCATTGACCCACAGGGGCGTATTATTCAGCGCAACTTGCGCGGCGAGCAACTTGTAGAGAAGCTACGCGAAATTTTCGGAGAATAATTGACTGATACTCTCCATGGCTTGCGTGCCTCGGGCGGATGAACTTCTCTTCCACTCGAGGCATTTTTTTGTAAATAGCTTGATTGTTATGCGATTGCTTTCTCCCTTCCTCGCAGTGCTCCTGATTGGGCATGCAGCATCGGCCCAGGAGATGCTTCGCGGGCGCGTGCGCGATGCCAGCACGGGTAGCCCGGTAGTGGGCGCCAAAGTGCATTTGTCCAATGGCCGCCCACAACAGGACAGGCTACTGATCACGGACAGCTTGGGTTATTTCGCTGCTGAAATGCTGCCGCCAGGTATCTACCTGTGCAGTGTGCAAGCTGCGGGCTATGAGGCCATTCGAATACCAGAGATACAGCTCGTCGCCGCCCGTGAAGCTGTGCTGGATCTTTTCCTGAGGCCGGTATCTGTGGCCCTGCCCGATGTCGTCATTCGGGCAGGTGCTGAGCGCCAGGTGTTGCTACCGTTAGGAGAAATACCGCTCACGCGGGAAAAAACCCAGCGCTTTCCAGCGACGTTCTTCGATCCGGCTCGGTTGGCGCTGGCTTTTGCTGGCGTTGCGAATGCCGATGATCAGGCCAACGGTCTGCTCATCCGCGGTAACGGCCCCCAGCATCTGCGCTGGCGATTAGAAGGTGTTGAGGTAGTCAATCCCAATCACCTGCCCAACGCTGGCACACTGAGCGACCGCCCCACCCAAACCGCTGGCGGGGTATTGCTCTTTTCGGCTCAATTGCTCGAAAACTCAAGCCTACTGACCGGAGCGCTTCCGCCCGGCTACGGCGATGCCTTTGGTGGTATTATGGACATTTACTGGCGTCGAGGCAACGCGCAAAAACACGAGCTCACCGCTCAGGCCAGCCTTTTAGGGCTCGACTTTGCCGCTGAGGGACCATTGGATCGGAAAAATAAACACAGCTATTTGGTGAACTACCGCTATTCTACCGTAGGCTTGCTGGGTCAACTGGGCATTTCCTTCGGAAATGAGCAGATCTGGTTTCAGGATTATACTTTCAAAACCAGTTTTTCGGGTAAAAAGGGCGGACAATGGTCGGTCTTTGGCGCTGCCGGCGACAGCCGAAACCGCTTTACTCCGCCAACGGACAGCGGCAGCATTACTCAGTTCAAAGACCTATTTCAGATTGATTTTCGTTCCAGCACTGGCCTGTTGGGCACTACCTGGAACAGTGCTCTTGGTTCGCGTACCTATTTGGCCGTTAGCGCCGTAAGTTCAGTACAGCGCAATACACGCACGGCAGAGGCGAAAGCCCTCTTTTCAGAGCGGGATACCGCGCTCGACGCGCGTCTGGGCTTGTCGCTTCGGCTTGCGCATCAAGCCAGCACCCACCGAAGCCTTCAAGCAGGGCTGTTGGCTCAGTATGCCTCTCTGGCAACAGACGCCTCCCGACAGGACAGCCTGCTCTACTCTGCAACAGCGGCCACCCTGACCTTTCAGCCTTGGGTTAACAACCTATGGACACTCCCTAACGAGCGCACCCAGATTCATCTCGGTATGCATGCTTTGATATGGCGCCTTCTCGAGCGATATGCCTGGCGCACGCACTGGGAACCACGACTCACGGTCGTCCACCGGCTCCGCGAGCGGCATCACATAGCCTTTTACCTTGGCCTAAACAGCCAAACCCACGCCCTGTGGGTATATGCGCTACACCCGCCAGCCGCAGATGCCTCCGATGCCAACCGGCTGGAAGGTGCACCCGTTGCGACAGCGTTACAGGCTTCAGCCCGTTACTCTTGGGCGGCCAGTGAGGTATGGCGCCTCCGCGCAGAGGTATTTTATCAACACCAGTACCGCTTACCAGCCGCGGGCGCGCTGCATTTGGCCAACATCAGCGAGCCACAGCCGTTAGGCTCTCTGGTGGCTACTGGGCGGGCTCGAAACGCTGGTATGGAGCTGTCGGCCGAGCGCTTCCTATCGGGCGGATGGTTTCTTTTGGCCAACACTACCCTACTCCAAGCCCACTACCGGGGCACCGACAACCGCTGGCGCTCAAGCCGCTGGAATACTGGCCATATGGCCAACCTGACGGCTGGCAAAGAGTGGACCTTGGACCACTGGCCTGAGCGTCTGCGTACGTTCGGTGCTAACGGCCGCCTTACCTGGGTGGGTGGGCAGCGCGCAGCCCCCATCGACACAGCGGCTTCTGCGGCTGCCCAAAGCACGCACTACGACGTATCCAACGGCTATCCCGTTCGGCTACCCGATTTTGTACGCCTTGACCTGCGGATTTACTGGCGGCGCCACTGGGGCAAACGCCGAAACAGCCTGCTGGCCTTCGACCTGCAAAACGCTACTCTGCGAAGCAATGTCGCCTATTACTATTTCGACCCTTTGCTGGGCCGAGTGGCGACTAAAGCACAGCTCAGTTTGGTGCCCAACATCAGCTGGCGACTGGAGTGGTGACTATCACCGTGGGAGCGCCTTATCGGTTCATGGACTCCAGAAACTCTTCGTTGCTCGTGGTGCCCATCATGTGCTTTTTCATAAACTCCATGGCCTCTTCCGGCTTCATGTCAGCCAAATGATTGCGCAGGATAAACATGCGCTGTAGCGTCTCTTTATCTAAAAGTAATTCTTCGCGGCGCGTGCTGGATTTGGTCAGGTCAATGCTCGGGAAGAGGCGGCGGTTCGCCAAATTGCGGTCGAGCTGCAATTCCATATTGCCGGTGCCCTTAAACTCTTCAAAGATGACCTGGTCCATCTTGGAGCCAGTGTCAATAAGAGCCGTGGCGAGGATGGTCAGGGAGCCGCCGTTTTCAATAGCGCGGGCGGCACCAAAGAACTTTTTAGGTTTTTGCAAAGCCGTAGCTTCTACGCCACCCGAGAGCACCTTGCCCGATGAGGGCGCTACCGTGTTGTAGGCGCGCGCCATACGCGTAATGGAGTCCAGCAAAATGACGACGTCGTGGCCGCATTCGACCAGGCGCTTGGCTTTTTCAAGAACGATGTTGGCCAAGCGCACGTGGTTTTCCGCCGACTCGTCGAAGGTAGAGGCCACCACCTCCGCGCGCACACTGCGCTTCATATCGGTAACTTCCTCAGGACGCTCATCAATAAGCAGGACAATCACGTAGCACTCCGGATGGTTTTTGGTAATGGCGTTGGCGATGTCCTTGAGCAGATATGTTTTGCCCGTTTTAGGCTGCGCCACAATCAGGCCGCGCTGGCCCTTGCCAATAGGCGTGAACAGTTCGATGATGCGATTGCCAAAATCGCGTCCGGTAGGGCTGGTCAGCAGATTGAATTTTTGAGTAGGGAACAATGGCGTCAGATAATCAAAGGGCACTCGGTCGCGCACGTCTTTAGGATCGAGACCGTTGATACGCAGCACTTTGAGCAGGGCGAAGTACTTTTCTCCCTCCTTGGGCGGGCGAATGGTGCCCACGACTGTATCGCCGGTGCGCAGCCCGAAAAGTTTAACCTGCGAGGGCGACACATAGATATCGTCGGGGCTGGAAGCGTAGTTATAGTCGGGCGAACGGAGAAAACCGTAGCCTTCGGAGGTCATCTCTAAGGTGCCTTCACCTTCGATGACGCCGTCTAGTTCGATATCGAAGCGCTCAGAGCTTGCTGCTGCATGGCGACCTCGCGAGGCTGTCTCCGTGGCGGGTGCTGCTGGCGGGAGTGGTGCGGAGACGCTTTCCTCTGCGAGAGCAAAGTCCTCCTCTTGCTCCGTTGCCGTGTCGAAGCCTTCGTCTTCCAGAGGCGCATCGTCGGCATCTTGCTCTTCCAACAGGGCCGGTGATGTCGCTTGTTGGCCATGCTCGCGGCGATTGCGGCGGCGGCGACGGCGCTCTTCGCGGCGCGGGGGAGCGGCTGGTTCCTCGTTTTCTGCTGCTATTAAGGGTGTGCTTGCGGTCGTGTCTTTTTCTACTGGAGGCTGTAGTTCAACGGCGGTCCCGGGGCCCTTGCGCAAACGGCTATTGGCTGGTTCAGCGGTTTCTATGCGCACGGTTTTGCGGGGGCGCTTGTCGCGGCGGGCGGCAGTGTCGCCGGCGCTCTGGGGCAGAGACTCGCGGATAACAATCTTGCGTCCCGGCTGAGGCTCTTCCACCACGGGGACGTCCTCGCCGCCGGTCTTCTTACCGGCCAGGGCTTGTTCGTCCAAAATGTGATAAATGAGGTCCTGCTTGGTCATCTTCTGGTATCCCTTTATGCCCAAGCGGTGGGCAATCTCCTTGATTTCGGATACCATCATTTCATTTAGCTGCAAAATGTCGTACATATAAAAAGTAGATGAGAAAGTGGGCGTCAAAGGGTTACTTACAAACTAAGAGGGAAACGTGTTTTTTCTCCGACCTTTTTCGAAAAAGTCCATGTTGTTAACCATTCTAATAGGCATAGGGAAGTACTGGCGAAAAGGGCCCCTCCGTCCTATCGGCAGAGAACAACCTTCAAAAAATCGGCGGGTATCTATCAGAGAAAATTATAGGTGTTTACAGGTGCCGAAAGGCGGAATTCCTGAGAGGAATACCGTCTGTTAATCATCAGAAAGGAAAAAGGGAGAAAGCAGAGGGAGATAGTGAGCAGCGGCGAAGGCCACTTGAAAAACGCAGATATTTGCTGTTAGGTGATGCAAAGGTAACCCTATTTTCAATTTCGCTCTATCTTGCGCGCCAAAATCTGCACCCAGTTTTCCATGCTTCAAGTTAAACGCATTCGAGAGGATAAAAAGGCCATTGTCAATGGTTTGCGAAAAAGAAATTGGACGCCCAAACAAATCAAAATACTCGACCACATTCTCAAAGCGGATGACGACCGTCGGGCTCTTCAGAAGCAACTGGACGACCTGTTAGCCGAAAACAAGCGCCTCTCCGCCCAAATTGGGCAACTCATGGCCCGCGGCGAGCGTGAAGAAGCCGACCGGTTGAGGAATCAAGTAACCACCCAAAAAGACCGCATTCGCGAGCTGGAAGAGCACTCAGAGGCAGTCAAAAAGCAGCTGGAAGAGCTCCTATACAGCGTCCCGAACTGTCCTCACCGTTCGGTACCCAAAGGAAAAAGCGCTGAAGACAACAAAGTATTCCGCGATTGGAAAAAGCCCTTCCCTACCCTTCCACCTGATGCGCTGGCTCACTGGGACTTGGGCAAAAAGTACAACCTTTTTGACTTTGAACTGGGTGTAAAACTCACCGGCGCTGGCTTCCCGGTATATCGCGGCCAGGGTGCCAAGCTGCAGCGGGCCCTTATCCAATTTTTCTTAGATGAAAACACAAAAGCAGGCTACGAGGAAATCCTCCCGCCGCATTTGGTCAACGAAGACACGGCGCGAGCTACTGGCCAATTGCCTGACAAAGAGGGCCAAATGTACGTGTGCGAGCGCGACGGGCTTTACCTGATACCCACTGCCGAAGTGCCAGTAACCAACCTACTGCGCGATACCATTGTGCTGGAGAAAGACCTGCCCATCCGTTTCACGGCCTACACACCCTGCTTTCGCCGCGAAGCCGGCGCTTGGGGCGCCCATGTGCGCGGCCTAAACCGTGTGCACCAGTTCGACAAAGTTGAGATTGTGCAAATAGAGCACCCCGATCACTCTTACACCGCCCTCATGCAAATGGTGCGGCACGTGCAGCGATTGATGAACAAGCTGGAACTCCCTTACCGCATTCTTCTGCTTTGCGGCGGCGACATGGGCTTCACCTCAGCCAAAACCTTCGACTTTGAGGTGTGGTCAGGTGCGCAACAGCGCTGGCTGGAAGTCAGCTCGGTATCCAATTTCGAGACATTCCAGAGCTATCGCCTGCAATTGCGCTACCGCGATGCCGACGGCAAAATCCATTTAGCCCATACGCTCAATGGCTCAGCACTTGCTTTGCCTCGCATCGTAGCCGCTTTATTGGAAAACAATCAGACCCCCGAAGGCATCCGAATACCCAAGGTGTTGCACAAATACACAGGCTTTAAGATGATTTCTTAAAGGCGAACTACCTTCGTTGTCAGATTGTTTATGCAACTCAAAAATCAAAACAATTCTTATGATAGGTATCATTGTCATTAGTGTCGTATTTACGGTTATCGGCATGATCCTAAGCGGCACTTTACAAAGCAAGTTTCATCGCTACAGCCAGATGCCGTTGCCCAACGGAATGAGCGGCGCGGAAGTCGCTGCGGCCATGCTGCGTTCTTATGGCATTTACGATGTCCGCATCACTTCTGTGGAAGGTCGCCTGACAGACCACTATAATCCTGCCGACAAAACTGTCAATCTTAGCCACGACGTTTATTATGGTCGGAGCGTGGCCGCTGCTGCTGTTGCTGCGCACGAATGTGGGCATGCCGTCCAACACGCCACAGCCTACAGTATGCTGCAAATGCGCTCGCGTTTGGTACCCGTGGTACAAATTGCTGCCTCTATCCAGCAATACTTGTTCATGTTTGGCCTGGTGGGTTTTGCTACCCTCAACAATCCGGTCATTATGATGGTCGTACTTGCAGCATTTGGCGCCACCTGCCTGTTTAGCTTAATTACGTTACCCGTGGAATTTGACGCGAGCCGACGCGCTTTGGCTTGGCTGGACAACTCAGGTATTGCCCGCGGCGCGGAATATACCGGGGCCAAGGATGCGCTCTTTTGGGCAGCTATGACATATGTGTCTGCCGCCTTGGCTGCGCTGTTGCAATTCCTTTACTTGCTCTTGCGCTTCTTGTCGAGCCGCGAGTAGTCTCCGTGCTTGGCAGTTGCTCAAACAGGTATCGCTCGGCTTGCTGGCCTTAGCGGTACCTGTTTTCTTTTTTTGCAGTAAATAGCCGTTTTTTGTCCGCATGACTATCCTGCACTTCTCTGACACACACTTGGGCTATCAAGCCTTCGACCAAGTGAATGAAGCCACCGGCGTCAATGCCCGCGAGCAAGATATTTACGATGCCTTCGAACGGGTAATTGACCGCGCTGTGGCAGAGCGGCCGGCGGTCGTAGTGCATAGCGGCGACTTTTTTCACCGCCCCAGCCCGAGCAATCGCGCCCTTACCGTCGGGCTGGAGCAACTACGCCGGCTGAGCGACGTCGGTATTCCGGTGGTGCTCATTGCGGGCAACCACGAGACGCCTCGCACCTTTTACAACAGCCCTATTCTGCGCGCCCTACGGACGCTCCCGGGCATATACCCAATCTTTGGCGAAACGTGGGAGACTTACCGCTTCGATGGTGTAGCCATCCACGGCATACCGCACATGAACGACGAGCGCACTCTGCGCTGCGAGCTGGAGCGTATGCAACCCGATAGTACGGGCTTCAATGTGCTGTTGCTGCATACCTCTTTAGGTAAACGCTTTTTGATGGAGGAATATGGAGAGCGAATGTTTCCTCTAGACCTGATGGATCGACTACAGGGGTTTCAATTTTTGGCTTTAGGGCACTGGCACAACGCTCAACCTGTCAGAGACCATCTCAATGCCTGGTATGCGGGCAGCACCGAGCGCATGAGCGACACTGAGGTTGGCGTAGAAAAAGGCTTCCTTTGGCTCAACCTCCGCTCCTCAACAGAAGCAGAGGTGACATTCGAAGCCATCACCACACGCCCTTGGCTCAAGTGCGAGGTCAGCCACTGCTACGAGTACTCGACGGAAGAGGTGCTTAGAAAACTGCGCGATTTTGCCGACAGCAACGACACGCAGCAAGCTATTATCTCCGTTTCGCTCGGCGACCTTCGCCCAGAGCAGGGCGTAGAACTGACCAACATGCGCCTGAAAAAAGAAGTATTTCCCGAGGTGTTTCAACTCATCGTGCGGCGGCGCATCTACGTGCCGACCCATGCCAACACAGCCGCAGAAATGCAAGCCTTCGAGCGCTTGGAAGATATTTTTACCGATTTTGTGCGCCGTCAATTAGAGACCGACCCTGCTCTAGCTGAACGGCTGATAGGAGAAGCTCGCCGCTATTTCGAACAGCATGAATAAGAAGCAGCGGGTGCTTACTGGTTTTAGTCAGTAAATACCCGCTGCTTCAGGGCTGAGGTAGGCACATCCTTACATTTTAGTCAGCCGCTGCACCTCTACGCCGGCGGCGCTCTCTAAGCGCAAGAACAGCAGTCCTGGCCGAACTCCAGTACCCAGGTCAATAAATGCCTGGTGATAACCCTCTGGCTGGTGCTGGCGGCGCGTGTGCAGCACATTTCCAGAAGCATCCGTTAGGGTGAGAAGCACTTCGCCGCCTTGAGGCAAGAAGTAGGTGGCCTGGACGTGGTCGAGCACAAGGCTGGGACGCACCGACAAATTCAGCGTGCCTGCTGCCGCCTGCTTAGGCCCTACAGGTAACGGTTGGAAGAACAGACCAATCTCGGCAGGCGACATATCGCGCCGATAAGCCTCGGCAGGGGTTATGGAAGATGACATGCGCAGAGAGCGAGCCAAAGTGCCGTTCTTCAAAGCGCGAAACACCAAGGTAAACGTGCGCGCATGTACGCCTTTACCAATGATGGTAGGGTCGAGCATGATAGGCGAATGCCAACACGTAGTGATGCGGCCCGAGGCAGGCGCAGCAATGCACTCGTCCGGTATCAGATCAGGCAAAATGCTTTGCAGGCTCAACACATCAGTATCGTATTCCAAAGTGAACTGGAAACCCAACAATTGCGACAGGTCTGGCGTCTGAAGGCTAACGCGTACCTCTTCGCCTGCGCTGAACTTCTGATCTCTGGCCTGGAATGCCAAACGCTGAGCCTCGTTGCGATCGCTTACAGCGGGGGCCGTCAGGTTGGGTAGGGCCGAGAGGTTCAGGTCGCCTATTTTGTACCCGATGAAGTCCGCTTTGGGCGCAGGCATGGCGCCGGAGATGCAGAAAGGCGGCGTGGCCTTGGGTACCGAGGTTGCCCATGGTGTTGAGGCGTTGCTAAAGGTGAAATGCGCAGGTGCAAAATGCCATACCGAAGTGTGGGCTGGGAACCCATTCTGTACACCTAAAATAAGCTTAACCAATTGCTGTACATCCGCTGTCGAAAGGTCGCCGGATTTGTCCACATCGGCGGCGAGCAAGGTGTAGGGCGAGGTCAAATACTGAATGCCGTCTAAGTGAGCCGCCAACAGCAGCGCATCCAGCGTATTGATACCGTCTTTGGCCTGAGCAGTATTTAAAGAAGGCTCCAACTGGTATTTACAACCGGCTGCTAGGCTAGGCACCTGGTACTCGCCGTCGTCGTTCGTGGTATAAGTAGCGATGGTTTTACTGTCTTTTTTGAGCGCCACTTGTACACCAGGAATCGGGTCGTCGTCAGGAGTCATCACTTTGGCCGCGAACTTGGTAGAAGGCGGGCAGGAACCCATGTTGTCCTGCACGTCTATAAAGGTCAGGCAGAAATCGGCATTCCCGCTGGCATCTTGTCCCCAAACTTCGACAAACTGCTGCCCCAGTTCGCTGCAATCAAAAGTTACCGTGTGATTATTAGCCGGGAAGCCTGTGCCAACACCGGCTTTGCGGATGCCCGTTCTTATTTGACTGGTCGGCGTACAATTATCGGTAACCTTGGTCAGGAAAATTTGGTCACTTACTGTGATCATGCCGGTTTGCATAATATTGACGCTCATCCCATACATGCACACCAGCGAAGGCGCCTTGCAGTCTTTCGTAATGAACTCGTACTTGCAGATGGTTTCGTTGCCACAATTATCATTGGCAATCCATTCCACCTTATGCTTACCATAGGGCAAACCATAGCCTGTTGGAAAGGCAATATTGGCTAATACCGTATCGCCCACGACGGTCTGCTCGATGGGCCATGCTCCCGGAGCGCTGCTACTGACAAAGGTTTCCATGGTGCCATTGCCGTCTAAATCGAGGAAGAGGCGGTATTTGATGATCAAATCGCCCTTCGAGCAGGCATCGGTAACTCGTATGCGCAAGTCCACCGGACCTTCGCAGCGGTCAATGTGGCCATTGTTGTACTGCGCCGGGTCGTTATTGGTGTAGTCGCAAAACGTTACTGGATCGGTTGGGCAGTTTAGAAAGACAGGACCTTCCTTATCTATTACCTTGATAACCTGGGTATACTGCAAGTGCCCGCGATTGGCTGGGATGCCAAAAAGCGTTGGCCCTTCGTCTGTGTCCGTAGGATTGATAATAAAGACCGGGTCTTTATTGGGGTCATAGTCGCACAAATACACGAGGGTCCAAGTACGCAAGATTTTCTTGCAGCCACCTGTTTTGTTCAGGGTGAAGACCATGTCCTTAACAGACACAGCCACACTAAATGGGCAGCCAGGGTACTGGTCTATGATGGGATAGACGGTATCGGCCTTGGCGCCACAACCATACACGGTGAAATCATCCGGGAACTTGACCCGATAGTAACCAGTCTGAGCAATAGATCCCGCAGTGAAGGCGATGAAAAGAGTGAGTAAAAGAAATGTACGCATAGTGTAACCGCTTTTGTTATTAATAGACGAAGTTAGCACTATATGACTGAATGACAGGCCCTCTTGAAGGCATAGAAAGCGTCAGGCAGCTGACGGAACAGCACTTAACGCGGAGCCGTCTGCAGCCCCTTTGAAAAAAGCCAAAAGGGAGACCATTCTGGCAAGCACGCAAGGGGCCTGTTCGCACGCTAAAGGAAACAGCTTTGCATTCTTTGCAGAAGTTCAAACACCGCTAGAGCCTTTTCCAGAGGCTCCACCTCACTACTTTGTTAGAGCACTCTGCTGGCTCAGGTGAGCCATTGGCGCACAAAGCCCGAAAGCCGCAACAGCGAAATAAGCGCCACCGAGAGCAGAATAGCCACTATACCGGTGAGCAGGCCACCTATAGCAATGGGTACTGGTACATTCAAGATATTGTGCGGGTTGATGTGAAGCCCCAGATAGCCGTTTTTGAGCACGTCCAATACCAACGGATGGATGAAATATACGCCGAAGCTAACCTCTGCCATGTACATAACAGCCTTATGTAGACGGGGATAGCGCTGCATCACCTTTTCCCAGTCGTAATCGCGCAAGAAGAGAAACCAAGCACCTGTCATAAGGAGTATGTTGGGGCTGGCATACACAAAGGCTGCCTCATAATAAGTACCCCTCTGGGCGCTGAAGTACCACGTCAACCAGGCACTCAATGGTGGCATGAGCAAGGCCGTCGGGTATATCCAGCGCTTCCAGGCCGGAGCGATGGGATAAGTGCTCAAATAATAGCCCAACAAATAATAACCTACGTAGCCAAACCAGGCAAAATGCTTGACCACCAAAAAGCCTGGCAAGTACACATGGCACATGTTAAAAAAGAAGATGAGAGCCAAAAGGTACTCCACCATACGGCGGCTGGCAGCCTTCACCCACACCTTGAGCACTGGGGTGAGCAAGTAAAGGCCGGCAATCATCGGGATAAACCACAGGTGAAAATAGATGTCCTCGTAAAAAACCTTTTGGGCTATCTCGCTCCAGGTGGGCATGGGGCCATAATACAGTTGGCCTCGAAAAAGATACAACAAATAAATGCTGCCCCAAAAAGCAAAGGGGATAAGAACCCGGCGCATGCGTTTGCTGAGAAACGCCCCCAACGGCTGCTCGCGCGGGCTGCTTAGCAATAGCGCTCCGCTAATCATGATAAAGAAAGGTGTAGCCCAGCGCAAAAAGCTGTAGTAGATATCAGCAGCGATAAACTGGGGGTGCAGGGCAGCTGCGTCCTTGCCGTACCAGTACAAATAGCCCCCAATAGCGTGCATTTGCACTACGGCGCAGGCAGCAATAGCGCGAATATAACTGGCATACAGGCGCCTTTGGACAGAGACGCGCGCACCTGCCGCCTCGCTGTGCCCTGCCTGCGCCGAGTGGAGATGATTACTCATGAGGGGGCAAGAATATAACTTTTTTCAATGTGCATCAACAAACCCCTACAATTACAATGGGCCCGTAGGGCAGCTTAAAGGTCTATCTCCAAGCAACTGTGCTGCCGTTAGCGCCAGCACTTACTTCCAGAATGTTAGGGAAAAAGTCCTTCAAGCTCTCGATGTGTGAGACGATATAAATCTGCCGAAATTGTTCTTTAAGGTAGTTAAAGGCGAGCATGATTTCGATACGCCGCTCCTCGTCCTGGCTACCCAACACCTCGTCGAAGACTAAAAAACCAACCATCTGAGAGGCAGCACCGGTGAGGTCGAGGATGGCCTTCGTGATGGCGATACGCAAGCAGAGATTAGCCAGATCTACTTCGCCGCCCGAGAAGCGCTCGATAGGGTAATAGATGCCGCCGTCAGCGATGGAAAAATCGAAGTCGTCGTTGACACGAATGCTCTCATAGCGCCCCCGGGTAATGCGGTTGAACAGCTCGCTGGCTTCGCGTGAAATGCCCGGTCCGACGCGCAGGAGAATTTCAGCCTTAAACTGGCCAATCAGGGCAGACAGCTTCTCCAGCATGGTTATCTCCATCTCTTGCTCGCGGATTTGCTCCTGCAAGGCAGCATCGCGCTGTAGCCGCTCGCGCGCCTGTTGGATGAGCGCTTTTTGCTCAAAACATGCCTGCTCAGCTTGCTGGACGCGTTCTGTTTGTTCGTGAAGCTGCTCAGCAAAGGAGGTTAAGTCGTTGCGCGCTGCTTCGTACTCGACTGGGTCATAGCCAACGGCCTGCTGTTGGGCAGTGATTTCTTCAAGTTGCTTTTGGGCCTCCGCTAAGCGCTGTTGGGTCTCCTGCTGAGTGCGCACCGTGTGCGGCAGTTCTCGCTGAATGTGCGCCTCGTTTTTGGTAAACTCTAAATAATCCTTTTCTCCCGCTTTTACCCGTGACTTTAGGGCTTCGTATCGAGCCTCGTCAAAGCGGAACTGGCCTACAGCACGTAGGATGGCTTCCTCAGCAGCGATGTGTTCCTCTAGCCGCTTACACTCTTTTTCCAAGGCCTCTTTCTGACGCAGGTCCTCTTCCAGTTGAAGCTTTTCGGTTTGCAGTTGGGCTTCTTCCCCTTTGAGGGTTTGCTCTTGCGCGCGCAAAGTCTTCCCCTCAGCCTCGATCAGGCGCAGTTGTCCTTGAATGCTTTGTAGCCTCTCTCCCTCCAACTGGTGCAATTCGCCTTCCAGCTGTTTCAATGCGCGCTCATAGCCATCGAGAAGTGGCTGCAGGCAGGTAGGGCAGGTACCTTGACGGCCCAATGCGCGCAGTTGGTTAAGCTGGTGGGTACGTTCTTGGAGACGCCCTTGGACGGCTGTAAGTTCGCCTTTCACGCGGCTGTACTGCTCTAATGCCACCTCAATACTGGCTTGAATGTGCTCCAACTGTCTTCTTTTCTCCTCCAACGCTGCAGCCACAGCAGGCAACTTTTCGACACCGGATAGGCGTGAGGCTAAATTTTGGCGAGTGCGCTCCAGTTCCTCGCGCGAGTCCGCTAAACGTTGGGTGCGTACTTTATGGTTGATAAACTTCTGGTGCTCTCCTTCGAGCGCTTCGAGTTCTTTTTTGGCAGCCTGGTACGCCTCAAAGACGCTGCGCTGCGCTTCTAAGTGCTGGTTTAGGGTTTGCAGCTGAGTGATTTTTTGCTCTAAAAGGGTACTCTGATGAGTTAACTGCTGGACACGCTCCTTTACTTGTTCTATGTTCTTAGCCAACTCATTGTAGTGATTTTGGAGACGCTCGGCTTTTTCGAAGCGCTCTCGGACTTGCTGATGTTGGGTATTGAGCGCTTTAAACTTATCCCTTTCTTGCTCTAAAATTTTGTTTAGTTGAGTTAAGCGTTCTTCTCCCACAGCAATATCAGCCTCTATCTGCGTCTTTTCGGCAAGGCTCAGTTGCATCTTCATCTGACCGAGGATGCGATTTCTAACATCGCGAGCATCGGCATTGATGGCCACTTGTATTTCATCCAAGCGCTCTAAGCCTAACATGCGGCGTACGAGCTTGCGGCGTTCTTCGCGCGTTGCTTTGGTGAGTTCGTCCAGTTCTTTCTGGCCCGAAAAAACGGAACGCTTGAAGGCATCGCGTCCCATGTGCAGCACCTTAGCCACCTCGACATTGACGGCGTTAGTCGTTTTTGCTATCAGGACGTCGTTCTTGTACAATTCTGCGGTAGGGGTTAAGGTCTTGCCTCGGAATTCGCGCCGCGCGCGGTAGAGGTTTTCCCCGATAAAAAACTCTAATTCCAACACAACAGTATCCTTGGGGTCGGCAAAGGAAGAACGCACAAACAACTTACCGGTCTCCTCTCGCCCGTACAAACAGTAAAGAACAGCATCGAGCAAGGTGGACTTGCCCGACCCGTTGCGGCCAATAATGCCAACCAACCCTTCGCGAAACTCTAAGTCGAGTTCAACGTACTGCTTGTAGTTCTGGAGGCGAAGCCGGTGCAGCAACATAGGGGCGAAAGATAGAACAAAACTTAAGGCTTAAGGGCGTTTCTAAAATACATGTTACCACAGAGCAAAGCTACTTTTGTACTCACCTTTCTGACCTTTACTTATGTACACAACAAAAGGCCTATGCCTGGTAATTAGTGTGTGTATGGCGCTCTCCATGGCCACCTGCCGCACAGCCCAGCGCGCCAGTGCTCCCAATCCAGGCGAGCAGTACCGCGCGTTGCCTACTGAGCCGCTGCCGCTGTCTGTTATTGCGGTGCCCATCAGCTTGTCGGTGCGCGACCTGCTTCAGGTGCTGAACCAGCGCGTGCAGGGGCTGCTCTACGAGGACAACTCATTCACCAACAACGGCAACGACGGCCTTATGCTTCGCCTATGGCGTGCGCGCCCTTTCGAGATGGACGTATCGGGGCAGGGTGTTCGCTACCGCGTGCCACTGAAAGTGTGGGCTAAACAGCAACTTCTCCTCGGCTCCGCTGAGGCGGAAGGCGAACTCAATCTGGGCCTTAAGACGGTCTTCAGCATCCAGCCCGACTGGACGTTGCGCACTCAGACGACGGTAGAATTCCACGAATGGCTGTCGCCTCCAGTCTTGAAAACAAGCCTGGGCGACATCAACATACAGCCGCTGGCTAACCTGATGCTCAATCAAAGCAAGAGCACTCTTACGCAATCGCTCGACCGCTTCATCGCTCAACAGTTGAGTTTGCGCCCCTACGCGCAGATGGCCTGGGATGCGCTCCAAAGACCTTTGCTGTTCGACTCCGTGCAGCACCTGTGGGTCAAAACCACCCCGGTAAGCCTTGGCATGACGCCGTTGGTCTCTGCCGGCGATGAGCTGCGTACAACGCTGTCGGTAACTTGCTACAATGAGGCCACATTGGGCCAGCGCCCCGTGTTCCGCCCTAACAGCGCACTGCCTAACCTGGAAACCCTCCGGGAAATACCTGAGGGCTTTCAGGTGCGCCTAACGGCTGAAGTGCCTTTTACCGAGGCGGAACAAGTAGCGCGCGGTCTGCTTGTCGGGCAGACGTTCTCTTCGGGCAAAAAGCAGGTAACTATCCAAAACTTGCGCCTGTGGGGCAACGGCGACCGCCTCGTGGTGAACACTACTCTGCAGGGCTTCTTCAATGGCGATATTTACCTCGTCGGAAAACCCGTGTTCAACCTGGCCAAAAACCGCATCGAAGTAGCCGATTTGGATTTTCACGCAGACACACGCAACTTTCTGCACCGCACGGCCACATGGCTGTTTTCCAGCACTTTCAAACGGCGCATCGGGGAGGCGCTCGTGTTTCCCCTGGATGAGAACCTACAGGCAATGCGAGCTGCAGCACAAGAAACGCTAAAGCAGTATGTTATCCAGCCTGGTGTAGTCCTGACGGGCACGTTGGACAGCCTTACCCTGGAGCGCACGCTGATAACGCCAGCCGGCATCCGCGCCGACCTTTACTCGAAGGGACGAGTGCACCTAAACATCCGCGGGTGGTGAGGCCATGTTTACTCGTGCTACCGTTGTTCGCCTGTCGGTGGTTGCCTTAGCAGCTCAGGTGTGGCTTTCGTTGCCGTTGTGGTGCAGTGCCCTGGGACGCACGTTTCCGTTGCTGCCGATAGGGGGCGACGCGCATCTGACTGCTGACGTAAGGCACGATGTCGTAGCGCTGGGCGTGGGTGTGGTGCTCGTAGCGCTGCTGATTTGGCCGCATCGCCGAGGGCTGTTGACCGCTGCTAGCTTAGGGCTGGGGATACTCTTAGCTCTGGATGCCAACCGATGTCAGCCCTGGACGTACTTTTACCTACTCGTCTGGGCAGCCGTTCTGGCTGAGAGGGAAGAACCGGCGCCTGTGCTCAGGTGGCTCATCGCGGGTGTGTATGCGTGGAGTGGGCTAAACAAACTGACGCCCTATTTTGCTGAGGAAAATTTTCCCTGGTTTTGCGAGGCATTCCGCTGGATGCGCCCTTTGGCCAACTATCCTATAGCAGGCTACGCTACCGCAGCGGGCGAGGCTTTGCTGGCCTTCGGTCTTTTGTGGCCATGCAGCCGCCGATACTTTCAATGGATAGCTATTGCCTTTCACCTTTTTATTATGCTGGCATTAAGCCCTTTAGGTCTAGGATGGAATGCCGTCGTCATTCCTTGGAATGCTGCCATGGCAGGAATGGTGTGGTGCGTTTTTGCCCCGAAAAACAACGAGGCAACGCGCTTTTTTCCTAAAAAAATAACACCTGCTACAGCAGCCGTGCTGGTGCTGGTGTGGCTTATGCCTGCCGGGAACGGGTGGAGAATATGGCCCGAGGCGCTTTCCTGGAAAATGTACAGCAATACCCAACCGGAAGCCGGCCTTTATGTGGCGGAAGAAGAGAGCCTGTGCCCGGCACTGCGTTCGGTTTGGGAAAAGCATGCCTGGGGCGATGGGGCTCCTCGTCGGTTGTTATTCGACGATTGGGCCATGAGCGATCTGGGCGTGCCTATGTTCAACAGCCCGAAGGCACATAGAGCATTGGCAAAATACCTTTGCCCTTGCACAAATCACCCGGCGCAAGCAGGCTTGTGGCGCATGGAGGTAAACCCTTGGCGTCGCGATACAGAGCGCTGGGAAGAGATCCCTTGTTCTGCTTTAAGATGACAAAGCGCAAAAAGGACAGTCTTTTATGGCAGTTAACGCCACGCGAAGGGGGGCCGGTCTCTTACCTATTTGGCACCATGCATGTCCGCGACCAGCGCGCTTTCACGTGGTTGAAACAAGCCTGCGCCTGCGTAGACGAGTGCGAAGTCTTTGCGGTGGAGTTCGACTTCTCCCAGGCCGACCCTGCCGCCACTAACGCTGCACTAACGCTCCCCGAAGGGATAACGCTACAGCAGCTGCTTGGTCGAAACGCGTGGAAGAGCTTAGATTTCCACTGCCGGAAAAAACTCGGTGTTCCGCCGGAGGTATTCCAGAAGGCTCACCCAATGCGGGTGCAGGTAGCCCTGACGCAAGTGTTGCTGTCCGACGAAGCTGCGCGCTCGCTCGATGAAACGCTGTGGGCATACGCAAAGACCATGGGAAAACAACTTACTGGCGTAGAGACTTTTGAGAAACAGTTAGAAATGCTGCGCAACATTCAACCCGAGCGATACGCCAAAAACCTGACGTGGTGGCTGAAGAACTACGGTAGCCAGCGGCAACGGCTCAGACAAATGATGCGCTGGTATCGGGAGGGGCACTTGCGGCAATTGTATCAGGCCGCCCGTCGCGATGCCCGCGGTTTGCGTCGCCCGCTGCTCCTGGAGCGCAACGAACGCATGGCTAAGCGCTTTGCCGAAATAGCTCGCTGCAAGAGCCTGTTTTGCGCTGTAGGTGCCGCCCATTTGGCTGGCGGCAAAGGTCTGCTGCGCCTGTTGAAGAACGCCGGTTTCACCGTTAAACCTGTGCCTAAGCGTGCGCTGTGAAATCTTGCTTGAGCCATTCTACTGGCCGCCCATTTCGTGGTTGGCTTTAGCTTGGAACGCCGATGTGCTCTGGCTGGAGGCGTGCGAGCACTATCAAAAAGGCAGTTACCGCAACCGCTGCTACATTGCAGGTCCCAACGGCATACAGCGATTGAGCGTACCGCTGCAAAAGGGCAAAAACCGCCAGATGCCCATCCGCGAGGTGCGAATAGCCTACGACATGCCCTGGCAGCGCCTACAATGGCGCACCATTCAAACGGCCTACGGCAGCGCTCCTTTCTTCACCTTTTTTGCTGATGAGGTAGCCCTGTTTTTCGAGCGGAAGTACACTTTTCTATTCGACTTAAACCTGGAAGTGGTGGATTTTCTACTAAAGAAAATGCGCTGGCCGGGAGAAATCCGGCTAACGGAACACTATCACCTGTTGAGAGAGGGGCCAACCGTTGAAGAGGGCGTATTGGATGCCCGTGGCCAGATAGCCCCGGGAATGCCGGCCATGGTGCCGTTAGTGCGCTATCCTCAGGTATTTGAAGACCGCCTGGGCTTTTTACCCGATCTTTCCGCCTTAGACTTGCTTTTCTGTCGAGGACCTCATGCGTTCCTGTAGTGCAGCGTCTGAGGGCCAGAAGGTTACGACCACCGCTTGCCCAATTCTACCCACATGACACTGAGGAAGGCTACAAGAGCAGACAAACCTAATTCACTGGCAGAGAGAGCCTCCAACTGGAAGAGGTTGCGCAACGACGGCACAAACAGAACACCAGCCAGTATGGATATCGCTATAGCCAGCACGATCCACAGCATTCGATTGGCGTAGCGCAAGGTGTGTACAATACTATGCTCAAAGGAGCGGTTGACCAAAGTCAGGAAGACATTGGCCAGCATAAGCGTCGCAAAAACGAAGGCGCGCGTTTTGGTCTCTGTCGCCCCCTGGGCAATGGCATAATGATACAGGACAAAAATGCCGACGGTGATAGCCAAGCCTTGGCCGATGCTGAGGCCAATTTCCGACAGTGAGAACAACGAGGTATGGTTCCGACGTGGCGGCTTCGCGAGCAAGTCGGGGTCGCCGGGGTCATTTTCATACGCAATGGCGCAGGTAGGGTCCATAAGCAGCTCCATGAAGATGACGTGTACCGGAGCGAGCATGTAGAGATAATGCCAGCCAAACGTCAGCGGCAAGACAACCACCAGCACAATGGGTACGTGGATGCTAATGACGTATCGGATGGCCTTGCGCAAGTTGGCATAAATGCGACGGCCCATTTCAATAGCCGTAACCATACGCGCCAGGTCGTCGTCGAGCAGCACCATGGAGGCGGCCGCCCGGGCGGTCTCCGTGCCCCGGTGTCCCATAGCGATGCCTATTTGCGCGGCCTTGAGCGCTGGAGCATCGTTGACACCATCCCCTGTCATAGCCACTACTTCGCCGTTGGCCTTAAGGGCTTCGACCACGCACAGCTTGGCTTCTGGAAACATGCGAGCAAAAACCGCCGTTTCGACCACTCGTTGGCGCAGTTCGTCTTTCGGCAGGCGCATCACCTCTTCCCCAGTCAGCACAGCGCCGTTGTTCTTTAGCCCGCTGCGCTCAGCAATGTTCAGTGCTGTGGCGGGATGATCACCCGTAATCATTTTTACCTGTACTCCAGCCGTGTAGAAACGCTCGAATACGTCCCGAATATTGGCTTTGGGCGGGTCATGCAGGGCTACCAGTCCTTCGAATTGCCAGGCGAAGTCGTCCTGTTCTTCGGGTAATGCACCGCCTTCCCAAGTTGCCGAAGCCACGCCGAGGATGCGATACCCCCGCTCGGCCAACCGCTGCGTAGTGTTGAGGATAGAGGTGCGCATAGCCTCGTCCTCGACACGACACACACGCAGCACGCGCTCCACGGCGCCCTTGGCCGCGACGCGAAAGGTCTCCTCATTCTCCACATGGACAAAGACGTGCGTCATCATCGGCGGCTGGCCACCCAATGGATACTCCTTGAACAGTCGAAAATGCGGGCGAAGGTCTTCCATGGCTTGCTGCGCATAGGCCTCATGGATGGCCTTCTCCATAGCATCAAACGGCTCTGGCTCGCTGGCCCACATGGCATATTCCAGGCACCTGCCGCGACCGGAATAGTCAAGCACCTCGGCTACCGACATGCGGTTTTCAGTGATGGTGCCTGTTTTGTCCAGGCAAATCACCGTGGCAGAGCCAAGGCTTTCCACTGTTTTAGGCTGCTTAACCAAAATGTGGCGCTGGCTCATGCGATAAGCCCCCAGAGCCATGAAAGAAGCGAAGGCAACAGGTATCTCCGAAGGCAGTATGGCCATAGCGAGCGACAGCGAGTACAACAGGGCGGCCGCCAGCTGATGCGTGTAAAAAAGATTGATGGCGAAAACCAGTGCAAAGGCTACCAGTCCAGCATACAGCATTTGGCGCACAAAGCGCTCCAATTGCTGCTGCAGTGGTGTAGGCTCGGGTTTGATGGTCTCAATAGCGCGACCTAAACGGCCAAATTCTGTGTTGTGGCCTACAGCAGCTACGCGCCCTATGCCCATGCCTGTGGCCACCACTGTACCCTGGAAAAGGCGGTTTTCATTGCTCTCCGTCGTTTTGTTGACAGGTAGTGATTCTCCCGTGAGCAACGACTCATCCACAGTAAGGTCGTTCTGATGCACGACTACCGCATCGGCAGGCAGGCGCTCGCCTTCGGAAAACAAAATCAAATCGCCTACGACCAATTCCTCTGTAGGCACAGCCATTTCCCTCCCCTCACGCCGAACGCGCGCCAGCGGTTGGGTGTAGCGACGCAGCGCTTCCAGGGCGCGCTCACTGCGGTATTCTTGCGCCACTTCAATGGTCATCACAAAGACGATGGCTGCCACCATGAGCCATCCTTCAGTGTAGTCGCCCAGGATGAAATAGAGCGCACACGCTACAATCAGCAGGATAAATATAGGTTCGCGAACAACTTCACCGACCAGCTGAGGCAGTCGCCGACGCTGGTGCCACTGCAGGGTGTTAACGCCATAGCGCAAGCGGTTAGTCACTACCTCAGCTTCTGTCAGGCCGTGCCAATTGGCCGAAGCAGTAGCAAAATCCGTGTTGCTTTCAGGTATTGCCATATTTCCAAAGAAAACGCCTGGCGAAGGTAGGCGCCTGCTGTTATTTCTACATAAAACCTTCAGCCTGGGCCTTTTTCATTAGCCTATTAGTTTTAAAAAACTGATTTTCAAGAAGAAGAGAATATCTAAGGCAAGGCTCGACAAGCGGCGAGGAGGCGCTCGGCCAGGCGCAGGTGATCAAAATGTGCCTCGCAAAAGGCGCGCGCCCGGCGCCCCATAGCCAGCAGTTCGGCGCGATGTGCCTGGCAAAAGCGCACTGCTTCTACAAAAGCCGGCACATCGTCGGCCACCCAGACCTCACTCCTGTGATTCGCTTCGATGCCTTCCAGCCCCACTGAGGTGCTAATGACCACCCGACCTAAAGCCATGGCCTCTACGATCTTAGCGCGCATGCCGCCCCCTGACAACAGGGGTACCACCAGCACCGGGTGGGCATTGATAAAAGCCGAAGCGTCGGGCACCTCGCCGTGCACATGCACGCGCGGCAGATGGAGCGCATGCAGCCACGCTGGTGTGTTGCGCCCAGCGATGTGAAACGTCACATCAGGGAAAGCGGGCGCTAGCCAGGGCGTCCAGACCTCGCGCAAAAACCACTGCAGGCCCTCTACATTAGGCAACCAATCCAGCGAGCCAATGAAACACAAGCTCAGCGGTTGGCTAAAGCACGCTTCGTCAGGCTGGTATGTTGCCGTGTTGACGCCGATAGGTACAACTACCGCCGGCTTATGAAGACCCAGGGCGTGAAACAGGGCTACATCGCGCTCGCTAATACCTGCCAGCAAGTCGGCGTCGTTTAGGTGCGCTTGCTCGTAGCGCTTCAGGCGCCGGGCTTGCAATCGCAGGTACAAGCGTTTGAGCAGGCCACTGTGGTTAGCCATACGCTCCCAAATCTCTGCTTCGACATTGTGGGGACGCAAGACAATGCGCGCTCGGCTGTAGGTGCGGATAATCGGCACATACAGCGTCAGGTAAATGGTCTCCAAGAGTACGATGTCGAAGGTCTGCTGCTGAAGAAGTACTGCCAACTGACTGGCGAAGGCCTCACTGATGAAACGCTCTACGTGGTAAGAACGGCCGGACGGCAGGTTGCACAAAGCAGCCCAAAGATGGATGCGATTATCTACCTCCACGGCGTGCACCGAGGTGTAATGGGCTAATGCTTCAGGCGTTGCCGCGCCCGCATACCAATGCCGACGGGTATTCATGGCCAGCAGCACAACGGAGCATTGCTGCTGCTGCAGAGCCCGCGACAGATGGACAATGGCCAGGCTTTCGCCGTCTTTGATGGGATAGGGATATTTCTTACACAGTTGCAGTACGTTCACGGGTCAGTCAAGTTTTGGGCACAGCCAGGTATTGACCGCGACGGCTATGGAGGTGAAGATTAGACGTGCAAAACATTGGGCGCTATCTTTGCCCGCGCAGCCCGGTAGAGAAGGGCTGTTTGCTGGGACGCGAAACATGTTATTAGAAGCAAAAAACATCCACAAATCCTTTGGCAAGCTACACATCCTGCGGGGCATCGACGTGTACGTGGAGCAAGGGGAAATGGTGAGCATTGTGGGTAAGTCCGGCTCGGGCAAAAGTACACTCCTGCACATTCTCGGCACGCTGGACCGCGCCGACCAAGGCGAGATTCGCATCAACGAAACCAACGTACAACAGCTGTCAGCCCAGCAGCTGGCGGCCTTCCGCAATCAGCACATCGGTTTTGTGTTTCAGTTTCACCACCTCTTGCCAGAGTTTACAGCGCTGGAGAATGTGTGCATTCCGGGCTTCATCCAGCGCAAGCCTGCCGCGCAGGTGCATCAGCGTGCCATCGAGCTGCTGGAATATTTAGGTTTGGCTGACAGGCTTCACCATAAGCCTGCGGAACTTAGTGGAGGCGAACAGCAGCGCGTGGCTGTGGCTCGCGCCCTCATCAACCAGCCCGACATCGTTTTTGCCGACGAGCCTACGGGCAACCTGGACAGTACGGCGTCTGCCGACCTGCACCGCCTCATCCAACAGCTACGCCAAGACTATGGACAGGCATTTGTTATCGTTACCCACAACTACGAACTCGCTGAACTCTCTGACCGCCGTTTAGAAATGCGCGACGGCGTGCTCATTCAGGCCTGAAATACTATGACCCGAACCTTGCGCCTTTATTTGCTGCTACTCTTATTATTGGCAGTCAACGCCTGTGCCGACCGGCGCGCTCCTTCAGCGAAAGCACCGGTAGTGTTAGCAGAGCGGCCCAAAAACATCATCCTGCTCATTGGCGACGGCATGGCAACTCCGCAGGTGAGCGCAGCGCTTTACTGGCGCGGCGCTGGCCGTTCCGTGTGGGAACAGTTTCCCATCGTAGGTTTTCACAAAAGCCACGCCTACGATGAGCGCGTCACGGACTCCGCCGCTGGGGCTACCGCCTTCGCTTGTGGCCAAAAAACCAAAAACGGCGCTATTGGCATCGTACCTCCAGACTACGGACCTTGTCGCACCATCCTGGAAGAGCTCGACGCTCGCGGCTGGGCTACGGGCATGGTTGTGACTTGCTCAGCCACCCACGCCACACCTGCTTGCTTCATTGCCCACCAAGATTTGCGCGCTTTTACCGAATATATCGCCGAGGACTACCTGAAAACAGCGCTCGACTGCTTTGTTGGAGGCGGCAGAGGCTACTTCTACGACCGCCCGGATCGCCGCAATCTGCTCGACTCGCTGCGCCAGCGCGGGTACGTCGTTCGGCAAGGAACGGGATTTGGCCAGCTGCCCTTAGATGGCTCTGCGCCGTTCTACCTCTTTACTGCCGAACGAGAGCCGCCCGCTGCCAATGAGGGTCGCCGGTATTTGCCCTCAGCCACTGCTCGCGTGTGCGAATATCTGCAGAAGCGCAGCCCGAAGGGATTTTTCCTCATGGTAGAAGGCAGCCAAATTGACTGGGCGCTTCATGCTAACGAGACTAACTGGCTCAAAGCCGAACTCCTCGACTTCGACGCCACAGTGGCCGCTGCGCTGCGTTTTGCTCAGCAGAACGGCGAGACGCTTGTCATCGTTACCGGCGACCACGAGTGTGGCGGCATGGGCCTCATTCCTGCTAAAAACGCTAAACACTTCGAAGTGGCTTATACGGCCCGCCTGCACTCTGCAGCTATGGTGCCTGTCTTTGCCTACGGGCCACAGGCGCGCCTTTTCTCTGGCCTTTACGAAAATACTGATATCTATTTCAAAATGTGGCAGGCTCTAGGGGAACAACCAGCCTTGTAGTCACAACTCCATCACTATTTATGCTAAATTTCGCCGAGGCTAGTCTGCGCCGCGTTGCTGTTGTTTGGGTGGGCAATAAATCCCGAAACGAAGGCGCCTACGTGCCTAAACAGCTACTCACTCCGCCACACGACGTTGTTCATGAGTGGCTCTTGAGTGCCTTCCTGAAGCCTTTCGAGAAAAGCGCCGAATTTTTCTACTTCTCTCACGAAGAGGATGTTAGCCACCATCCGGTTTACCAGTCTTGCCACCTTATTTTTCAAAATCCTGACTCTCTGCCCGAAGAAACAAGACGCCTGACGCAGTGGCTCTACGAGTGCTCGGAAAACAGCCGCATGCAGGGCGGCGAGTTTTTAGTCATGTATTTCGAGAACCTTCTCTTAGGTGACGAGCCTACGGCTGCCATTGGCCTGTGGAAAGTACAACAGCCGCAGCAGTTCCTTCACGTGGAGCGGTTGCCCGACCAGTACGCCCTCTCTGTGCGCAGTGGTCTTTCGCCCGAGAAACCTGAAACGGCGGCACTTATTTTCAACCTCGACGAAGTGGATGGTTACCGCATCTGCGCCATAGATACCATATCTAAACGCGATGAGCGCTCTTTCTGGAAAGATGACTTCCTACACCTTAGGCCAGTAGAGGACCACTATTTCCAAACGCGTCATTACATCGCTCTTTCCAGCGAGTTTATTCAGCACAAGCTGCCGCATCGCTTTGGCTTAGACCGCCCTGACCAACTCGATGCTTTATATCGCTCAGGGCTCTATTTCAAAGAAAACGAGCACTTTGACGCCGACCACTACGCCGAGACCCTTTTCCCTGATGAAGCCCAAAAAGAGGCCTTCAAAGCCTTCCGAGACGAATACGCCATGGCTTACGCGCTACCGCTGGAAGACCGCTTCGACATTAGCAAGCCCGCCGTCAAAAAAGAGTTTCGAATTCTCAAAAGCGTCATCAAACTGGACAAAAACTTCCACATCTACGTCCACGGACGGCGCGACCTCATCGAGCGCGGCTTCGACGATGAGCGCGGGAAGAAGTACTACAAAATCTATTTCGAAGAGGAAGAGTAGGTCGTCTCGGCGTGAAGCCCTCGGCTTGACCGCCCAAGGGTAGGGCTAAAGCGCATTTCAGTTGATAGCCTTAACGCCTGCAATTTCCGGAATTTTTCCTCTGATGGCTTCGGCTATGCCCGCCCGCAGAGTCATTTGCGACATGGCGCACGACTCGCACATGCCCGTCCAGCGCACATGCACGTACATGTCATCCGTTACGTCCACGACCTCAACATCGCCGCCGTCGGCGTTCAAGTGGGGGCGCACGGCGCTCAGGGCCTCCTCGATGCGCTGGAGCAACTCCGCTTTGGTATCGTTACGCATACATCCTCACACATTTGTGGTTTTGGGGAAAGTTGGGCAAAGATAGTCCTACTGTTTTAAACGGTCGCGGAACTTCTCACGGAACTTTTCCACTTTCGGCCCTACGACATAGACGCAGTAAGGCTGCGATGGATTGCTGCGGTAGTAGTTCTGGTGGTAGTCTTCAGCCTTATAGAAGCGGTCGAGTGGAGCAATTTCCGTAACAATAGGCTTAGGCCACAATTGTACTGCAGCACTTTTAGCTGCCTGAGCCGTCTTCTTTTGTTCATCGTTGTGGTAAAAAATGACGGAGCGATACTGAGTCCCTACATCGTTGCCCTGACGGTTGAGCGTGGTGGGGTCATGGATAGTGAAGAACACCTCTAAAATGTCGGCATACGAAACGACGGCAGGGTCGTACGTAATTTGTACCACTTCGGCATGCCCCGTAGTGCCGGTACACACCTCCCGATAGGAAGGATTGGGCACATGCCCACCGGCATAGCCGCTTTCTACCTTGAGCACGCCTTTCATTTCTTGATAGACCGCCTCCAAGCACCAGAAGCAGCCACCGCCTAAAGTAGCCACTTCCACGATATCAGGATTGACTTGCGCTGGTGTCGTTGTTGTTTTGGTTTGTTCCATAGATAACTCTTTTGCTTTTTTCGCCGACTGCGAAGAGCAGGAGGCAAAAAGGCAGACCGATAATAGCCAGGCCATCAGCATTTTCATGTTGTCAAAACGTTGCGCTATTTTAAAGAAGAAGGCGGAAGTAAAGGGTTTTCCCACTCCAGAAACGGCCCACACTTTTTTTATTTTTCAAAAACAACCATAGCCGCCTTTGGTTCGGGCTGATAGACTATCCTTCACCGCGGAATATTGGATAGGGCATACGGTTCGAAGCGCCCGTGCGCCAGCAGTGTCCCCTTACGCCCCGGCAGCCAGCTCAGGAAATGCTGCAAGCCCTGCCATTTGGCCTCATCCAGGTCGTAGCTGATGTTTTGCTGGAAGTACGCCTCCAGGTCAAAGCCCGGCATTGAGGGTAGAATTTTGACCAATTTAGGTATTTGGGCGATGCCATCGGCCAAAGCCTCATTGAAGCGGCGCGCAAAATCAGCAGGCAGCGGGCGGGTGCTCACCCAGGCGGCAAAGACAAAGGGCAGCCCTGTCCATTCCTTCCAGGCTGTGCCCAGGTCGTAAGTAAAAGGGAAGCGTTTTTCCATGCCAATGGCGCGGTCGCCGATGACTAACCCTGCCGTGTCACCGCCAATGTGCTGCTCGTAGCCGTCGTAAGCCGGCAGCCATTCCGGCTCCACTCCCCAGTATTCGCGGCATAAGATAGGTGTCAGCGCTACAGAAGTGCGCGAATGAAAATCCAGGAACACGCGTCGCACCTCCTGGATGGGTCTCTCTGAAAACAGGCAAACGGTACGCACCGGCCCTGTAGCTCCAATACAAAAATCGGAGACTAAGTAGGCTTCGGGCAACTCAGGGATAACGGCTACCGGTGTCAACACCAAGTCAGCTTCGTCGCGCAGCAGCTTTTGCGCACACATCGAGGGAATGTCCAGGCTCAGCTCGATTTGGTCGGAAAGTGGACTGCGGAACAACCCGTAGATGAACGGCTTAGTATTTAAATAGCTGACCACAGAAAGGCGCATACGGAGAAGTGGGCTGGATATAAGCAGAAGAGGAGTAAGTAAGGATTAGGCATTCACTACGGGTAGTTCCCAATAGCCGCGCCAGGCATTGTCTTCTTCAAAGACGACGTCCGTGTAATCGCGCACGACGTTGTAGAGCGTATCTCGCTCGATAGGGCGGCGCCCTACGCGGCGAATGAGCTCTACCAACTGTTGTGTTGTAAGGGCGGGCTGCTGCTCTTCGGCGCCAGCCATGGAATAGATTTTGGTGGTGTCGTCAATGGTGCCGTCAATATCATCCACACCGAAGGCCAACGCCATCTGGGCCAGCGTGCGTCCAAGCATAGGCCAGTAGGCTTTGATGTGGTCAAAATTGTCCAGGTAGATGCGGGCAATGGCGTAGTTGCGCAGGTCTTCTATGGGGCTACCCTCAGGGATATGGCTCATCTGGTTGTGCTGATTGCGAAACTTGAGCGGGATAAAAGTCTGAAAACCACCGGTGCGGTCTTGCAGCTGGCGCAGTTGCTCCATGTGGTCAATCCGGTGGAAGTACTGCTCTATGTGACCGTAGAGCATCGTGGCATTGGAGCGCCCCCCCATGTGGTGCCAGATTTCATGGATGCGTAGCCATTGCTCGGCCGTACACTTGTCGGCAGCAATTTGCTCTCGAATGTCGGGATGAAAGATTTCTGCCCCTCCACCAGGCAGGCTATCCAAACCGGCTTCCTTCATCAAGCGCAACCCTTCTTCGTAGGTAATCTTGGCCTTTTTAAAGATGTAGTGGTATTCCACCGGCGTCAGCGCCTTGATGTGTAGTTCGGGGCGATGCGCCTTGATGCGCCGGAAGAGCTCCTGATAAAAGGGCACATCGTACTGTGGCAACACTCCGCCCACAATATGCACCTCCGTTACCGGCTGCCCGTCATAACGCCGCACGATGTCGAGCATTTCCTCCATGGTGTAGACCCAGGCGTCGGGGTCGTTGCGCTGCTTAAGCAGACGCGAGTAGGAGCAGAACTTGCAGTCATAAACGCACAGGTTCGTCGGCTCGATGTGAAAATTGCGGTTGAAGTAGGTATTGTGCCCATGCTTGCGCTCGCGGATGTGGTTAGCCAGCATCCCCACAAAAGACAGCTCGCCGTGCTCGTACAAATAAAGGCCCTCTTCGGGTGTAATACGCTCTTGACAAAGCACTTTTTCAGCGATTCTGCGGTGCTCCTGGCTCAGATATTCGTTGCGGAGGAAGTCTTCTAACAAAGCCATTTTTTTCTAAGAAACAGACTTTTATGTGGTGGATCTTTAAACCCGCTCAGCGGTGGATGGTTCATACAGGCCGGCCACGATAGCCAACAAAAGCCGAGCGTTGTGCTCATTGGAGTAGTGCGCTTCTAAAACGGCCCGCCGGTGGGCGATATCGCTCTCTTTGAAAGGCTGGGCCATAAGAGACAGTACAGCGTGGCGGGTTTCTGCGGCGGTGTTAGCCCGCACGCACAGGGGGTGTAGTGCGGTGCCTGCCAGCGCATAGTCGTTGGCCACACAGTGGCGCCCGCCAAATAACGCTTGAAGCAGCTTCAGTTTTACCCCGGCCGACTGGAAGGAGTACAACAAGTGCACGTGAGCTTGCCGGATGAGGGCTTCCATTTGTGCATTGTCAGGGTCAGCCACCAACCTGACGTTGGGCTGACGAGCGGCAGCGGTGCGCAAGCGAGCACTGGGAGCCATACCGGCTACTACCAATGGAACAGGCAGGCCGGCGAAGACATCCTCTATCAGCCACAAAGCCGCGCGCTCATTATCGGGTACACTGCACTTGCCGTGGAACAAGGCGTATTGCCCGGAACCTGGCAGGCTGCACACCGCATCGTAGGGATGAAAAGCCGGCAAGTAGTGCGTCCGCACGGGGTAGCGGGCAAAGTAATCGCGCTCCGATGGTGAAAGGGCAAGCACGTCGTCGGCAAAAGGCAGCAGCCGGGCTTCGGCCCGGCGAAGGCGCAGGCTCTCCATCTCAAAAAAAAGCCGCTGGGTCAGCGATGGCGCCGATTGGGCCAGTTGGCGGTAATACTGCCACTCAATGTTGTGCATGCGCACTATTTTATGGCGCTTGCGCAGTGCCTCATGCGCCAACCAGCCTGCCGTGTGCAAGCCTTCAAACAAAATAGGGTACTCATCTTGCAACAGCCGATGCAGCAAGGTACCACTTTTCCGCGTGCGTACGATGAACGGCTCGATGCTCACTTGCTGCCATAAGCTACGCGAACGCGGGTAGTAATGTACGGCCTCGCAATATTCCTCCAGTATGGGCTGTGGCGTCCGTCCTCCGTATTCAAAGCTGTGTAAAACAATGCGCGCTCCAAGGCGATGCAGGGCTCTCAGCTGGTGAAACACGACCATGACGCCGCCGTAATTTGCCGGCCAAGGAATGTCGAAAGAAACTACGTGTAGGTGCATGTTAGAAGAAGGCCGGAGCCCGAGGTGCCGCAAAAGTAAAACACCTGACCAGGGCTGTTTTCCCACAATTTTTTTTAGCAAAACCTCTTGCATGGTTTTTCCCAAATGCCATACCTTACCGCTTATTAAAAAAAGCAAATACTCAGCAGCTATCTGCTATTATCTTTTAACTAAAACTACGGCAGTTATGAATATCACATTCGAAGAGCTTCGCCGCATCAAGCATGCGCTGCCGCCGGGTAGCATTGCACGCATCGCCAAAGAGCTGAACATCGAAGAGCAGACGGTGCGCAATTATTTTGGCGCCCACAACTACAAAGACGGCGATATCGTCGAGTGGCACTTGGAGCCAGGCCCTAACGGCGGCATTGTTCATTTGGAAGACACGACTATTCTGGAGCGCGCGCGTCAGATTTTGGCTGAAAACGGCATTTCTATCTCCAACTGAACAGAGTGCTTGATGCGCTCTCCGATGCTTTAAAAAGCGCGAGGCGATGTCCGTGGGAGCATCGCCTCGTTTTTTTTAGTCTATCATCTTGGTCGAGACCAGGAATTGTCGGAAGGTTCTATATCCGCCAGGCGGCGTGTAGGGTCAATTTCGATGGAAGCGATGCGGTTGAGCGGCTGTGAGATGACAAAGGTATACGTAGGCTCTACCCAGCGATGGCGTGGAAGGATTGTCCGCTTCACCTCTGATTCGGGCGGCTTAATCCCGCGCATGCTTTCCAGTGGTGCATAAAAGAGCTCTTGCTTGCCGTCAGTGTAGGTGACCAGCACGTCCAGGGGCATGGCCATTTCGCCTTTGCGCCGCAGGAAGACACGTGTTGACTTTCGCCCTTCTTCACCCACAGAGTCCACTGCATAGTCTACGTAATTAGTGGTGTGCACAAAGTCTTCTTTATACCAGTCCAGTTCTAAGCCGCTCTGCTTTTCCATTACTCGAATAAAATCGTTGGGATTAGGATGCTTGAATTTCCAAGTGTCGAAGTAGCGCAATAGACCAGCGGCCAGGTTTTCCTTGCCGATAACATACTCTAGCTGATGCAAGAAGACACAGCCTTTAGAGTAGGAGCCAATGTTGTAGGCGAAATTGGTGTGGAAGTGATCTGCATGTGTAGTGAGCGGCTCCTCTTTGCCCGATCGGACAAGCATGCGGTAAGTGTTATAGGTCTCCTCAAAGGGGAAGGGAGCTGGTTTGCGTTTGCCTAAGAGACCTTCAGCCGCCAATTGCTCTTCCACGACGGTAGAAGCATAAACTGTGAAACCCTCGTCCATCCAGGCATGCAGGCTTTCGTTGGAAGCCAAAATCATCTGATACCAAGAGTGCAGTTGCTCGTGGATGCTGACCCCGACCAGACTTGGAAGAGAGCGCTTGCCTGTGATGAGGGTGGCCATAGGGTACTCCATGCCGCCGTCGCCTCCTTGGATGAAGCTGTACTCTCCATAAGGATAGCGCCCAAAACGTTCGTTCATGATGGTGCGGGCGCGATTCATGATGGCGGGCAGGGCCTCCCATGCTTCGTCGTAACCCTTGCCTTTTTGCCAAAAAAAGCGCATGATAGTGCCGTCATCGGCAGTTATCTTGGCGTGTGTGTAGTCCGGGTCAGCTGCCCAGGCAAAGTCGTGCACATTGAAAGCCTTGAAGTGCCAGATCAGTCTATCGCCTGCAGGCCGTTTCACCTCAGCCCCCTCCGGCTCGTATCCATAGCCCACTTCCAGGGGGTTCTGCAAGTATCCACCTGCCGCCACGACGTAGTTTTTGCTGATTTGGATTTTCACGTCATAGTCGCCCCAGACGCCGTAAAACTCGCGCCCGATGTAAGGGTTAGAGTGCCAGCCCTGGTAGTCGTATTCGCACAGCTTGGGATACCATTGGGTCATAGAATAGTCAATGCCTTCACTATTGAAGCGCCCAGAGCGACGGATTTGGATGGGCACCTGAGCGTCCCACTCCATTTCGAGCACAGCTGTGCTGTTAGGCAATATGGGAGTGGGCAGGTTGACTTCCAGAATAGTCTCTACCGTTTCAAATGGAGCGGGCTTGCCGTTACAAGTTAGCTTTTTGACCTTTATCCACCCTTGCTCTTCGGGCAACAGGGCTGACAGCCTGCTCTTCCTCATGTCTGGGTCGGAGATGTTCTGATTGCGCACATCCATCATGCTGCCTGGCTGGAAAGCATTGAAATAGAGGTGATAAAAAACACGATGGAGCGTATCGGGGCTATTGTTAGTGTACTCTAATCGCTGGGTACCTCGATACTGATTTTTCTGAACGTCCATGTCAATGAACATCTCGTAGTTGACGCGTTGCTGCCAGCGTTCGGGTTGAGCCCAGAGCCCTGTTCGGCAGATGGTCAGCAACAGTGCGATTCTAAGAAAAGCGAAATAACGCGTGTACATAGCCTGTTTTGTTTATACTTTTTGACAAGGTTAAGCCAGCCTAATTCTTGTCGCTCCAAAAAATCTGACCAACGCCGGGTGTTGTTGGGCAAACGCCCTCTCAAAGCCGCATGGTATAGCTCGTATATGTGGTAGAACTTGCTCGCGTGGGAAAAAGCCGTCATCTGCACTGCCAAAGCCGAGGTGGCACCTATCTTTGCCGCTGAAAGGTCTGACGTAAAACACGCTTGAACGATATCATGAAGCATCGAATAGCCTTGGCGCTTATCCTCTTGGCCGTGCTGACGCGCCTGCTACCGCACCCACATAATTTCACACCTATAGGAGCCATTAGCTTGTTTGGGGCGGCGGTCTTTCACCGTCCTTTGTTGGCTCTTGCCATCCCGCTCTTGTCGCTTTTCTTGAGCGACCTGTACATCAACAACGTCGTTTATGCCGATTTCTACAATCATTTCGTCTGGTTTGGCTCTGAGTGGGTGTACCTTGCTTTCGGCTTGGTTATGGGGTTAGGCCGGTGGCTGTTGCATCGCAGCATTACCGCAGGGCGTGTGGGAGTAGCTAGCCTCTTGGCTTCGGCAGTATTCTTCCTAGTCACCAACTTTGGCGTTTGGGTGGGGTCGGGTATGTATCCACACACACCCACAGGACTATTAGCCTGTTATGTGGCAGGGCTTCCATTCTTTGGCAACACGTTACTTGGCGACCTGCTCTACTCGGCAGCGCTCTTCGGCGGTTACTCCTGGGCAACACGCTACTGGCGACAACCTCAGCAGGTGCCAGCAGCGCAGCAAAAGATTGATTAAACCCTATGACTGAACGCTCGTTGCAACCCAAAAAAGTCTCAGAAAGCCGAACGGTAATGACTGAAATGGTCATGCCCAACGACGCCAACCCTATGGGTAACCTCATGGGTGGTTATCTCATGCGTTGGATGGATATCGTGGCTGCTATCTGTGCTGGGCGCCACTGCGAGGCGCACGTCGTCACGGCAGCAGTGGACCACATCTCTTTTCAGAAACCCATCCGAGTTGGAGAGGTAGTTACCTTAGAAGCTTCTGTCACGCGCGCTTTTAGTACATCGGTGGAAGTTTACGTGGAAGTGTTTACCAGTGATATCAAGGGACAAAACCCACGGCGCTGTAATCATGCCTATTTCACGTTTGTAGCCTTAGACGATGAGCGCAAAACACCTATTGAGGTGCCGCAGGTGCTTCCTCTTTCGAGTGAAGAGCAGTCTCTTTACGAGAGTGCTGCGCGCCGTCGCGAAATTCGCCTCATCCTCTCTGGTCGAATTAAACCCAAAGACGCTACGGAAATCCGCCGTTTTTTTGCTGACTTGTAACCTATAAGGGTCTCCTCTCTGCTGACGTTTTATGCGAAACTCGCTTCTTTGGGCAGTTGCCCTGCTTTCCTGGTGTGCTTGCCGGGATGGCCAACAACCGACGGCTGCCTCTTCATCTGCTTCGGCTTCGCCTGAGGTGCCTGCCGATTTCATAACCTTTTATCAGCAGTTTCACGCCGACAGTGTGTTTCAGGTGCAACACATCAGCTGGCCATTGGCTGGGCAGACCACCCAGGCAGCACCGGACGGGACGCTATCGGCCCAACCTACGTATTGGGAGCGGGACGAGTGGCGCTTTCAGCGTCCAGTGGATTTCAGCACGGGTGAGTTTAAGCAGCAGCTGCTTGCTCTAGAGGATCAATACGTTGTCGAGATCATCTCCTACGCACAGGCCTCCCATTTTGCGTTGGAACGCCGTTTTATGCGCCGTAGCGATGGAGCCTGGGAGCTGGTCTATTATGCTGATATGCAGGAGCGCTAAGGCAGGGTGCTATGCTTCAGAGGACGTTGGCCAATTGCTCTTTTATTTTCTCTAACTCGTCTTTCATCTGCACCACCAGCCGCTGAATATTCGCATCGTAGGCTTTGGCACCAAGGGTATTGATCTCGCGCCCCATTTCCTGGCTGATGAAGTTGAGCGACCGGCCAGCGGAGCGTTTAGGGTCTTCCAACTGTTCGAGAAAGTAGCGGCAGTGCTGCTCTAAACGCACCTTTTCCTCTGTGAGATCCATTTTTTCCAGGTAATAGAGAATCTCTTGCTCAAAGCGATTGGCATCCAGATTCTCCTTGCCAAAGACCTCTTCCATATTGGTGCGCAGACGCTCTCGCATACGAGCGAAGCGCTCCTGTTCGTAGGGGAGGAGTTCTGAAAGCAGGTTCTGGATATTTTCTACACGCAAGCGCAAGTCCGCACTCAGGGCTTTGCCCTCTTTGAGACGATACTCGCGCAAGTTGTCGAGCGCCTGGGTGACCACGCGGCAGAGGGCTTCAAACTCCTCATCATCCATCTCTGTCGAAGACGAGTTGACGACGTTAGGAATACGAAGAATAGCCAGGAGAATGTCGTCATGTGGCAGGTGGAGTTCTTCAGCTAGCCGCTTGATTTCTCGATAATACCCTCTGAAAAGCCCTTCGTTCAGGCTGACAGCTGCAGCACCATCGGCGCTTTGCACCTCGATGAGCAGGTCGAGTTTGCCGCGCTCTACGTGCTCGAGTATAAGGCGCCGCAATTCCAGTTCTTTTTCTTTGTAGTCGCCCAAAAAACGCAATTTCAGGTCTGTAACCTTGGCATTGAGCGCGCGCACTTCCACGGAGATTACCTTATCTCCGTAATTACCTACGGCTCTGCCGTAGCCAGTCATGGATAGAAGCATAAATCAAAAAACAACGTCAAAAAAGCACATCATGCAAGGGCTTTGGGCGGGTCAAAGGTAGGTAAAAATCGCCCCGACCAAATTCTGCCGAAAGTATTTTGCTCCAATCCTTCATTATGTTCGGTTAGTCAGTATGTTTGCTGCTGAAAAAAGCAGAGCAGCGACACATTCCTTTATTTATTTGAACCCCAGGCGTTAAAGTTTTCAACGCTGGAGAAAAACCCTAAAGCGTTTTTGGGCACAACAGAAAATTGTCTGAACTTTGCCCACCCTTTTTCGACACCCATCCTCTTTCGCTACAACACGTTTAAAATCAACGAAATAAAACATGAGAAAGGCTGACCTTGTTAACGCCATCTCCCAGAAGACGGGAGTATCGCGGGTAGATGTCCTGGTAACTATCGAGGCTCTCTTTAAAGAAATAAAGAACAGCCTGGAATCTGGAGAGAACGTCTACGTGCGCGGCTTCGGAAGTTTTGTCATTAAAAAGCGGGCCAAAAAAGTAGGGCGCCACATCAAGATGGGGAAGGCACTGGAAATTCCCGAGCACTATATTCCCTCTTTTAAACCTGCCAAGACTTTCGTCGAGCAAGTTAAGAAAAACGTGCACGCTTTACCTGCGGATGAGGGTGGAGAAGATTAAAGAGCTGATCAAGAGGAGGGAAAGAGATGAGTAAACCGCAGTACGCCGTATTAGCCACCGCTGGCTTGTTGTTTATAGCACTGTACTTTGGGTTGAAGACGACCCCACCAAGCTGGAAAACCCAGGAGGCATCGCGAGCCTTACGCGGTGAACAGGCGAGTGCAGACCAAATAGTTGCCCAGGCTAAAAATCGCTTAAGCCCAGAAGAACGCTCCAATGTGATGGTTCTGGAGCAAGCTGTAGGCGCTGCTACTGACGATACCGAACGGGCAGCGCGCTTGAAAGCCCTCTCGGGTTGGTGGTATGCGCGCGGTCAGCGCGGCGCGGCTGCAGTGGTGGCCGAGCAGGTGGCCGAAGTGCTACCCAGCGACTCCGCATGGTCGGTAGCGGGGGCTTCCTACTATCAGGCCTTGCAGAGTGAAACGGATACTCGACTGCGCACCTACTATGCCGAGCGCGCCATTCGAGCCTTCGAAAGCGCGGCTTCTCTGGCGCCTGACCGCGTGGAACATCGGGTCAATGTAGCCCTTGTTTATGCTGAAAACCCACCCGCAGAAAACCCTATGAAAGCCGTGCAACTGCTGCGCGACCTTGAGCAGAAATACCCCGAGAGCGCGCCAGTGTACAATGCCTTAGGACGCCTCGCCCTCAAGACGGGTCAATGGGAACGCGCCATCGAGCGCTTGGAAAAGGCGCTGGCTTTGGACCCCACCAACCCTAATACCCCTTGCTTGTTGATGCAGGCCTATGAAAACGCTGGTCAAACAGCCAAAGCGGCAGCGCTGGCCCCTAAATGCCAGTAATCTGTTCATTTTTAATTGTTTAACATTAAATCACCCTTAATTCATCACTATGCCTTGCGGAAGAAAACGCAAACGTCACAAAATCGCTACGCACAAACGGAAGAAACGCCTGCGCAAGAACCGGCACAAGAAGAAAAACCGCTAACCAACTATAGCAGGTGCTTGCACTCTGCGCTATGAAGAGCATTAGGCATCTTCGAAACGCCAACACCTAAACGGATGAGAAGCTGTACTCGCGTTAGTGCAGCTTCTCGCCTCCGCCTATAGAAAAGAGACGGGCTGCCCCAAGGCCGTTCCCTACCCTATCCACCGTCTCATTGGCCGATCCTCTCTTCTGCCTTCTTGCGCCTGCTACTCTGGCTTTTCCTCCGCCACCTTTGCGGGTCTGCGCTCCTGGTTCGTTCGACGAGTATTTTATCAAGCCTCTTTTTGTTCTATAAAAAAAACTGCTCTCGATTTTCGAGCCACTGCGCACTTACCCGTAGTATTTACTGGCCCTTACTTTTAAGTGAATGCTGGCCTGCGCTATTTCCTGCCAGTAGGGCCTGTGTGCATGCTGTAGATGGCTCCTGCGTTTTTCTGCGAGGTTGCGTGAAAATCGTCTTGACATCGTGGAAAAAGAACTTATCATTAACGCCACGCCGACGGGTATCGAAATAGCGTTGCAGGAAAACGGAAAACTCGTCGAAATCCATCACCAGAAGACCAACACGACCTTCTCCGTAGGCGATATCCTCATTGGAAAAGTTAGAAAACAGATGCCCGGGCTCAATGCCGCTTTCGTGGATATTGGGCACCGGAAGGACGCTTTCCTGCACTACACCGACTTAGGGCCTAAGCTCCGCTCGCTGCAAAAGTGGACGCGCAGCGTCATGGATGGCAGTTTACACACGCACCGGTTAGACAATTTCAAGTTCGAAGAGGAGATTGTCAAAACAGGGAAGATTGAGCAAGTGCTCGACAAGCGGCACCCTATCTTAGTACAAATTCTAAAAGAACCCATTTCAACTAAAGGGCCGAGGCTTTCGTGCGAGATTAACTTGCCCGGACGTTACATGGTCATTACTCCTTTTGGTAACTCTGTAACGGTTTCGAAAAAAATAGCCGATGCCGAGGAACGGAAACGCCTTTTCACACTGGCCGAGAGCATCCGCCCCAGGAATTTCAGCATCATTATGCGCACAGCCGCAGAAGGTAAACGCGTGCAGGAACTTCACGAGGAACTCAACATGCTCCTGGCGCGATGGGAAGAAATTTTCCGGCAATTGAAGACAGTGGTTCCGCCAGCTAAACTGCTCAGTGAACTCGACAAGCCCGCCAGCATCTTACGCGACTTGCTGTCAGACTCTTTCAGCCGTATCGTAGTCAACGAACGCGAGCTGTACTCGGAAATCAAAACGTATTTGCAAAGCATCAGCCCAGACCAAGTGGGCATCCTCCAACTGTACACCGGCAGTCGCCCCATCTTTGATGCCTTCGGCGTCACACGCCAGATAAAAGCCTCTTTCGGCAAGACCTTCACCCTACCCAGTGGAGCCTACATCGTCATTGAACGCACAGAAGCCATGCACGTCATTGACGTGAACAGTGGACACAAGATGACTACCCACGACGTCGAGCAGACCATTTTTAAGACGAATCTGGAGGCTGCTGAGGAAATTGCTCGCCAAATCCGCTTGCGTGACATCGGTGGGTTGATTGTGATAGACTTCATTGACATGAAGAACACCGAGCACCGCAAGCAGCTGGCGAAAGCCATGGAAGAGTTCATGCGCAGCGACCGCTCACAGCACACCATCTTGCCGCTATCCAAATTCGGTCTGATGCAAATTACTCGCGAGCGCGCCCGACCTGAAGTAACTATAGACACTGCCGAAATCTGCCCTGCCTGTGGCGGCTCGGGCAAAGTGAATGCTACTATTTTGGTTACGGACGATATCGAGCGCGACCTGGAGTTCATTATGCAGTCCAGGCCTAAAGGCGATCTTTACCTGCGAGTACACCCGTTTGTGGAGGCTTACTTGCTGCGTGGCTGGCCTAATTACCGCTGGCGATGGTTCCTCAAACACAGCAAGTGGGTGCGTATCGTTCCGTCTTCTGATTACGCCCTGACGGAGTACCGGTTTTTCATCAATAATGAGGACGAAATCCGCCTCAGCTGACGGCACTCAACACCTCTCAGAGGGCTGTATACGCTCGCGCAAGAGCGACCAGAACTTGTTCGGAGCAAAGCGATCGGGGAAAATGCGGCTCATGTGCGGTGCAGAGCAGGCGTCTTTGGCCAGATACACCTTGCCTCCCCATTTCCAGACTAATTCGTCCAACTGACGCACCAGCGCAGGCACCCCCGGTGTCCGTGGGAAGTCTAGCGCCAATGAATAGCCTCGTTCTGGGAAGCTGTGGATGGCCTCTTGGGGTCTGTCTCCATGCCGCTTGATCACACACAAAAAGGGAGCCATCCCGCTGGAGTGCACTTGCTCGAGGACCAGTCGAAATCCCTGGAGGCTATGCTCTTCAGGTAAGCCAAACTGGTATTGCACGAAGCCGCGGCGTCCATAGAGCCGGTTCCAATGATGCACGCGGTCTAAAGGGTAAAAGCACTGCTCTAGATCTACGCGCTGCTCACCGTTGGTAGCGCGAGCGTAATACCACTGGTTGTGCGCCCAAATAAGCGATGGATGGAGCAAAAAATTCGGTGCATAAACCGGCAAGTCTAAGGTACGACGCGTCGGAAAGGCCAATGGCTTCGGCGTTGTTGCTGTCTGATGCTCGGCCAGCCAAAGTACGCCCCGGCCTAACTGAAGGCCGCGTGCCAGGCCATCTACCCAAGCAACAGCATAAGGCCAAGAGCGATTGGCTTCGAATGCTTTCAACAAATCCTCGAGGTTGTTGGCTTTTACGGCGCGCTGCTGCAAAAACACAGAAGAAATGCGCATCAACTGAAAACGCACCGACAGGATGACACCCGTCCAGCCCATGCCGCCACAGGTCTGCCAGAAGAGGTTGCTATTTTCCTGACGCGAACAGCGCACTACGGAGCCATCGGCACACAACAAATCAAAGTCTATCACCCAGTTGGAGAAGCAGCCTTTATGAGGGTGATTTTTCCCGTGAACATCGCAGGCCACCGCTCCTCCTGCTGTAATGTAGCGCGTGCCCGGCGTCACGTGAAAGAACCACCCATGTGGTACAATAACTTCCAGCAAATCGGCCAGCAAAACACCTGCTTCTACCCAAACGATGCCATTTTGTGTGTCAAAATTGAGTATACGCTTTAGCCGCAGTGTACTAATGACCTGATGGCCCAGAGCTGCATCACCGTAACACCGCCCATTGCCCCGCGCAATCAGCCGTTCTTGCTCCAAAACAACGGCTCTTGCCTCTTCGATAGAGTTGGGGAAATACACCTCTGCGATGGTCTTAGGGTAATTGCCCCAATTGCTCAACTCCATGCGTTGGCGCTCCATGCCCTCCTCTCCTACTACGCTGCAACCTTAAAGCCGGTTCTTTTCGATGAGATCGAACAAATCATCCCGATAGTTTTTGCCAATGGGGAGCAGTTTGGGCTTGCCACGCTCCATGACTTCCACCATGTTCCCGTCCACCGCGGCAATCTTATCCAAGGCTACAATGTAGGAGCGATGGATACGGCGAAAACGGCCCGGTGGCAGTTTTTCCTCTAAGCTCTTCATGGTTTGCAGGGTGATAATGCGGCCCTGCACTTGACTGATAATCACGTAGTCTTTCAGTCCTTCGATATAAATGACATCGTCAAAATTGACTTTAACGAGCTTCTTGTCGGCTTTTACAAAAAAGAATTCTCCGGACTCGAAGCTGCTGATCAGCTGGCTTTCTCGCTCTTGCAACTCAGCCTGCTCGATAGCTTTGTTCACAGCCTTCAGAAAACGCTCGAACGATATGGGCTTGAGCAAGTAGTCCAGGGCATTGAGGTCAAAACCCTGCAGCGCGTAGTTGGCGTATGCCGTAGTAAAGACCACCATTGGTGGATGCGTAAGCGTTTTGACAAAGTCAATCCCGGTCAACTGGGGCATTTGAATATCGAGAAAAACCAGGTCCACATCGTGTTTTTTGAGGGCTTCATTGGCCTCAATAGCATTGGAACAGCGTTGGACGAGTTTTAACTCAGGAATTTGCCGGATGTACGTTTCGAGCACATCTAAAGCCAGCGGTTCGTCGTCTACGATAAGAACGTTCAACATAGGGAAATCTGCGTGGGGTGGGGGAGGTGTAAACAGTTTAGGGTGCAGAAGTAAAGGGATAGCAAAAGTGCGCACAAAAGCGCAAAGATTACTACCCTTCAACGGCTTTTTTGCTGGGCAGGCAAACTACTCCAACGTCATGCGCAGGCTTACGGCGTAGCGCTGAGACTCGTCCCAAATATCCAGACGATATCGCCCCGGATAGAGAAGGTCTAACCGTTGGCGGACATTAGCCAGACCAATGCCGCCATTGGAAGCCTGTCCAGCAGGTGGTGGAGTCTCTGGCTTGCTGTTTTCGATGGAAAAATACAGGTCTTTTCCTTCTACGCGCAGATACAGCCGCACGTACCCTTTGTCGCGCGTGTGGTGATTCAGCCCGTGTTTGAAGCTGTTTTCCAAAAAAGGCACAAAGATGAGCGGTGCAATCATTTGGTCGCTGATGAAGCCCTCCGTAGAAAAACGGATGTCAGCACCCTTGGGCTGGCGCAAGCGCTCCAGGTCTAAGTAATTGTGGATGTACTGTACTTCGCGCTCCAATGGTACTTGGCGCTCATTGCATTCGTAGAGCATGTAGCGCATGATTTCCGATAATTTGAGCACGATTTCCGGAGCTTTATCGCTCTTCTTCAGCGTAAGTGCGTAAAGATTGTTGAGAGTGTTAAAAAGGAAATGCGGGTTTATCTGGCTTTTTAGGAAACGCAGCTCCGACTGGATATTTTGCGTCTGGAGGATTTGTTTCTCTTGTTGATAACGCCACCAGTCAGTGATAACGCGCAGCACCGTGGAAGTCAGCGTAACTAAAACACTGCCAGCGTATAGGTTCAGCTGAGCGTCCACTAACGCCTGTTGCCATTCAGGATGACTGGAGAATTTAAGATACAGCGCTAACACTCGGATGGGGGTAATTGCAGCGCACGCCACGAGCACCAACACCAAGTACAGCAACACATGTTTGGCTAAGTACCGCGGGATGAGGTACAGTAGGTTGAAGTACACCAGTATGGCAAAAAAGCCCAGGTTAATCAGCTCATTGCTAAGGACAAACCACAGGCTTAAGTTGGGAGAGTATCCCATCCATAGCAAAATGCCCAGGAGCATCAGCCAGAATAACGTATGGTAAACCGGCCGAAAGGTGAGCCACTCATAAAGGCGTTCGAGAATGCGCTGGGCTTTCATAAAGTCCAATAAAGACAACAAAACAACTCACTCTCCTCGGCTGCCGCGCAACGTTTAGATAAAAATTAAGCGCGGGCAGATGAAGTCCGTCCTTGAAACGAGAGATGACGCCTCCAAAAGTTTATGTAAAAATACAACCCTCCTCGTCCAACACGCGCTCCAGTCGCTTGACAAGGGCATAGGCTGAAAACACCACCAAAAGAGGAAAGCATGCCTTACGGCTGACTCTTCTGCGGCAACCAGTAGAGCACTACGCGGCTATCAGACTTAAAATACTCGCGAGCTGCGCGCTGAATGTCTTCACGGGTTATCTTGCGATAGCGCTCAATTTCAGTATTTATCAAGTTAGCATCGCCGTAGTACATTTTATAATTAGCTAGGCTCTCGGCAATGCCAGCCACAGTGTTATTCGCGGTAATAAAGTCATTCTCGATTTGGTTGAGCACCTTCTGATATTCGCGCTCTGAGATGAGATTCTGCTGCACATCGGCAATGATGGCGTTCATGGATGCCTCTAAATCGGCGGGGTCCACGCCTAAATTGGCGATAGCATACATGATACTAGGGCCGGGGTCTTCTAAAGCAAAGGAGAAAGACCCAGCGGCCAGGGCTTTTTGCTCTTCGTTGACCATCTTCCGCTGCAGGCGGCTGCTCTCACCCTGGCTGAGCAATGTGGAGAGCATTTGCACGGCGTAGTAATCGGGGGTGCCTTGTGCTGGTATGCGATAGGCTAAGATAACTGCCGGCAGTTGCACGTTGTCGTAGAACGTATCGCGCACTTCGCGCGTCAAAGGAGGTTCAACGACCTTAGGGCGATAGACCTCGCCTTTGCCGCGTGGAATGTCTCGAAAGTAAACATCAACCAGCTTTTTGGTCTGCTCAATGTCAATATCGCCAGCAATGGAAAGAATGGCATTGTCTGGGCGATAAAAGTCCTTGTAAAACTGCACGTAATCTTCTTCTTGAGCGGCGTCTAAGTGCTCCATCGAGCCGATAACAGAGTGCTTATAAGGGTGGACAGAATAAAGGCGCTTCATGGTTTCTTCCAGCAAACGCCCATACGGCTGGTTGTCCATCCGCTGGCGGCGCTCTTCTTTTACCACCTGGCGCTGGGTTTCGATGCCTACCTGTTCCACCTTGGCGTGCAACATGCGCTCGCTTTCGAGCCATAGCCCCAAAGCCAGTTGGTTACTGGGTAGTACCTCATAATAATAGGTGCGGTCGTACCAGGTATTGGCGTTGTTGTAGCCACCAGCGCGGCTAATGTAGTCGTCAAACTCGCCGCGCGCTACGTTCTCAGAGCCTTCAAAAAGCAAATGCTCAAAGAAGTGCGCAAAACCCGTGCGATCAGGCTTCTCGTTTTTCGAGCCGACGTGGTACATCACCGACACCGCCACAATAGGCGTGGTGTGGTCTTCGTGCAAGATGACATGCAAGCCATTAGGAAGCGTGTACTCAACAAATTTGATGTTCTGGCCAGAAAGTAGAGCTACAGCGCCTACAGCCAGCAGGATACTCAACGCTTGTTTTTTCATGACGTTTAAAAAGGTATTTTTTTAAAAACAGGGGAGCATAGGAAAGGTTAAGCGGCTACAAAAATGCGCATCCCTAGACATTCTTCTATGCGTACGGCGTAGCAATGGCGTCAGGCAGATTCAGCGGAGGTTTCCCGATTCGGGCGATATGACATAACCCAGAGCCCTGCAAAAGCGAGCACGCCATTGAGGAGGATAGTCAGAAAGCCAATGTCGAACCATTTCTTAGAGCCCATCTCTATGCCCCAAGTCAGCAAAGGCGCCAACACGCACACTAGCACCACTGCCGGAATCGCCACAGGCGTGCGGCCAGGGCGTGGAATACGCAGTGACCATGGACGCAATCGGCGTTGCGTGAACAACCCAAAACTGTACAGTCCTAACAGCGGCCCATAAGTGTAGCCTGCAATTTTGAAAATGAGGGTGATGACAGCCCCACTACTGAATGCCTTGAGCAGCAAAATGATAACAATGAACGCCACAGAAAAGCCCAAGTGCACTAATGTGCGCGCCCGGCGCTGTTGTGCCGAGGTAGCGTCGCTATAGGCGCGCTTTTCGTCTTCTGTGGCATAAGGGTCGGGATGATGGCTTTTCTTTTCAAAATTGAGAAAATCCACGCAAAACGATGTAGTCAGAGCAGTCAGCGCGCTGTCCGAGCTGGCGTAAGTGCTGGCAATTAGCCCCAACACAAAGAAGACACCTGCAGCCGTCTCCAAGTGATAAAAAGCGATTTTGGGGTACAACTCATCGGTGCGTTCTGGCAATTCAATACCGACCGTAGTGGCATACATGTAAAGCAGCGCGCCTAAAGTTAGAAAAGCCAAGTTGATGATGACCAGGTAGATGCAGAAGACAAACATGTTCTTTTGTGCCGCGCGAATGTCCTTACAGGCCAAATTTTTCTGCATCAGGTCCTGGTCCATACCCGTCATTACGATGGCAATAAGCGCTCCGCTGATGAATTGCTTCACAAAGTGGTTAGGGTCACCGGCAAAGTTGTCAAAGAAAAACATTTGCCCGTATCGGCTGTCGCGCACCGCTGGCCAAATATCGAATACATTGAGTGACAGAGCCTTGCCCACGGTCACTACTGTCCAGCCTACCGCTACCAGGAAAAACGTGGTCATAATGGTATCTGTCCAGATGATGGTCTTTAAGCCTCCCTTGAACGTGTAACCATAGATAAGGGCCAACATGAAGACTACCGTCAAGACAAAGGGAACCCCCAGCGGCTCAAAAACAAAACGTTGGAGCACCAAGGCCGCTAGAAACATTCGGGTAGCTGAACCCAGCGTGCGCGATAAGATGAAAAAGGCTGCTCCTGTTTTGTACGACCAGTAGCCCAGCCTATGCTCCAAATAGGTGTAGATAGAGGTCAACTGAAGCCGATAGTACAACGGCATCAGCACCGTAGCAATAAATAAGTAGCCTAACAGATAGCCCAACACTACCTGCATGTAGCCAAAGCTGCGATTGATACCAGTGTCCAATCCCACTGCGCCGGGCACGGAGATGAACGTAACCCCGCTAATGCTTGTCCCAATCATAGCGTAAGCTACCACGTACCACGGTACACGCCGATTGGCTAAAAAAAAGCCCTCGTTGCCTACATTCCGCCCTGTCAGAAAGGCTACTCCGGCCAACATGGCAAAGTAGAGCAGCAAAATGCCAAGCACTAAACCCGGGGTGAGATGTCCGCCCATGTCGTTCTTTGTTCAGGGTCGCGCCCCGACGGCGGCAAAGATAGTGGCCATTTTCAGCCTTGCAATAGACCAACCCGATGTCTAAAACTGCCGGCGCGTCGCCACCCATACCGCGAGGCAGTTGGAAGACGGGACCTTCTTGGCTTAAAAATAAAATTCCGATAGCGATGATTTTCGCTAAAAATACATCATACCTTTGCCGAAGAAAAGACCAAAAGGGCCTAAAAACTTAAAATACAAGCACCAGAAAGGTTTTTTTCGCTAAAAAAAACCGATTTGGCGTGCTTTTCGCTAAACAACACTTAAGCCAATACACCATTTTTTCACCCACCTTTCATCTGACTTTACCCATGTCACACACTCGTTTCAGTGCTCTACAGGCTATCGAGAATCGCATAGACCTGCTACCCGATGATTTTGCCGAACAAGAAAGCGCTAGCATCGTCTCGTATTTCGGCCAAAATGTGTTCAATGATGAAGCAATGCGCCGCTTCTTGCCCGAAAACGCCTATTTGAGCGTAAAAGCGGCCATTCAGAGCGGCCAAAAATTGAGCCGTGAAGTGGCCGATGTCGTGGCTACCGGTATGAAAGAATGGGCGCAATCGAAAGGCTGTACCCATTTTGCCCACTGGTTTCAGCCGCTCACGGGCAAGACAGCCGAGAAGCACGACTCATTCTTCACCATGACCCACGATGGGCGCGTCATAGAAGAGTTCACGGGAGCAGCCCTGGTACAACAAGAGCCCGATGGCTCGTCCTTCCCCTCGGGTGGCATACGCAGCACCTTCGAAGCGCGCGGATACACTGTGTGGGATCCCTCCAGCCCTGCCTTCATTATGGACGTAGGCGGGGGCAGAACGCTGTGCATTCCTACCATCTTTGTAACTTATGACGGCTTAGCCCAGGACTACAAACTCCCCCTGCTGCGCTCGCAGGCGTTTTTGGACAAAGCGGCCGTGCCTGTGTGCCAACTGTTCAACTCTCAGATCACCAAAGTAACCGCAACGCTGGGTTGGGAACAAGAGTACTTTGTTGTAGATGAGGCGCTGTTTAATGCTCGTCCCGACTTAGTCATGACAGGCCGCACGCTCTTAGGTCGCCCTGCTACCAAGCATCAGCAATTAGAAGACCACTACTTCGGCTCCATTCCAGAGCGCGTGTATTTATTCATGCGCGATCTGGAGACGGAGTGCCACCGCTTAGGCATACCAGTACGTACGCGCCATAACGAGGTGGCGCCCAGCCAGTATGAGGTGGCTCCTGTGTTTGAGGAAATCAACGTGGCTGTTGACCACAACCAGCTGCTCATGGACATCATGGAGCGCATAGCAAGGCGTCACAAACTGCGTGTGCTGCTGCACGAAAAGCCCTTTGCCGGCATCAACGGCTCGGGAAAGCACAACAACTGGAGCCTTTCCACCAACACCGGGGTCAACCTCCTATCGCCTGGCGACACACCTAGCCGCAACTTGCGCTTTCTGACTTTCTTCGTCAACACCATCATGGCCGTGTACCGATATGCCGACCTGCTGCGCGCCTCCATTGCCCATGCAGGCAACGACCATCGCCTCGGCGCTAACGAGGCTCCGCCGGCCATTATCTCCGTGTTCATTGGCGAAGCCATGACACGCCTCCTCAACCGCATTGCTGACGGCAAAAAAACTGATGACGCCGCCGTCAAGCGCGCGCTGGACCTCATCAGTAAACTCCCCAATCTCGAGCTGGATAACACCGACCGCAACCGTACCTCGCCTTTCGCTTTCACGGGCAACAAATTTGAAATCCGCGCTGTCGGCTCCTCGCAAAACTGCGCTGCTCCTATGACGGTCATGAACACCATGGTAGGCTTACAGTTGCTTGATTTCAAGCACGATGTGGACCGTCTCATGGCGAAAGGCATAGAAAAGGACGAGGCCATCCTGATGGTCCTCAAGAAGTACATTCGCAAGCTGAAGCCCATTCTTTTTGAGGGTAACAATTACTCTGAGGAATGGAAGGAGGAAGCAGCGCGCCGTGGCTTGTCCAACCACACCAATACGCCTGAAGCGCTGGCTGTATTGGCCTCGTCGGAGGCAGAGGCGTTTTACGCGCGCTCTGAGGTGTTGGCCAAGCGAGAGCTGGAAGCTCTTTACCGGGTACAACTGCACGCTTACTGCACTAAACTCGACATTGAGGCCAAAACGCTAACCGAAATGGTACAAACCCTCGTAGTGCCTGCCGTCGTGCGTTACCAAACCGAATTGGCCCAAAATGTAGCGGCTTTGCAACAGGCCGGTTTGGGTGATACCGCCCATTTGCAGCGTGAAACACTGCAGCAAATCGCCAAACACCTGCAGACTATCCGCGACAGCTTAGAGCAGATGCATAAGGCTCAGGCTAAGGCCCATGAAACAGAAGACTTGCTGACTGAGGCGCGCATTTTCTGCTACGAGGTAAAGCCGCAAATGGAACGCATACGCACCGCAGCCGATGAGCTTGAAGGGCTAGTGGACGACCAATACTGGCCTCTGGTGAAATACCGCGAACTGCTGTTCATCCGCTGAGAGCAGCTAACATAGGGCGTTGCTGATGACATTACTGCTGCAGCCCGCACGGGTGTCGCACCATCACATAGGTGCGGCACCTGCTGTTTTTTTTGCAGGCGGGGGTGCTCGATCTGTCAAGGTGTCAAGTCACCTCTGCTACCTTTGCTCCCATGCCCGTTGTCTCTCCTTTTCATCGCCGCCTGCCGGCAGAGTGGGAGCCGCAAAGCGCTGTGCAGCTGACGTTTCCTCATGCTCTGTCCGATTGGGCACCTATGCTGGAGGAAGTGCTGCCCTGCTTTGCAGCCATTGCCACTGCCATTAGCCATTATCAGGCAGTGCTTGTCGTCTGTAATGATGCTGAGGAGGTGCGCCCCTGGCTCCGCGAGGTGCCGCCAGAGCGGCTACTTATTGCCGAAATTCCCTCCAACGACACCTGGGCGCGCGACCACGGCGGTATTACCATTTGGGAAGAAGGTCGCCCTGTGGTGCTCGATTTCTTCTTCTCCGGTTGGGGGCTAAAATTCCCAGCCCATCTGGATAATCTTATCCCGCGAAAATTATGGGAAGCCGGACTACTGCACGCCGAACACCGCTACATCGGCCTGCTGCTCGAAGGTGGCGGCATCGAAAGCGACGGACAAGGCACCCTCCTGACGACAACGCAGTGTCTGCTATCGCCCAACCGCCATCCACACTTAAGCCGAGAACAACTCGAGGAGCAACTACGCGACTTGTTCGGCCTGCAACGGGTACTCTGGCTCGAGTATGGCTACTTGGCTGGCGACGACACAGACGCACATATTGACACCTTAGCGCGTTTTTGCTCGCCAAACACCATCGCTTACGTACACTGCCCTAATCCTGATGACGAGCACTACGAAGCCTTGGCCGCTATGGAACGCCAACTCCAGCAATGGACTACCCTCGAAGGGCGCCCTTACCACCTGGTGCGCCTACCCTGGCCCGATGCCTGCTATGCTGCCGACGGGCATCGCTTGCCAGCCACTTACGCCAACTTCCTCATTATCAACGGCGCTGTATTAGTGCCTACCTACCGCGTACCACAGGACGAGACTGCCCTTGCCTGCCTGCGCGCGTGCTTTCCCGGCCGCGAGGTCGTGGGCATCGACTGTCGCCCACTCATCGAGCAACACGGCTCGTTGCACTGCATTACGATGCAATACCCCGTCGGCGTTGTGCGCCGATGACATTTACCGCTATGGACTACGCTGGCATCCTAAAAAGTATCGCCGACGACACCGCTCCGCTACAGGGTGAAGGACGTGTGGCCACCTACATCCCAGAGCTGGCCTGCATGTCACCGCATCATTTTGGCATGGCGCTCATTACCCTACCGGGCGAGTGCTTCGCTGTAGGCGACGCCCATCTGCGCTTTTCTCTCCAAAGCATATCCAAAGTGCTAACCCTGGTGCTGGCCATTCAGCGCGTAGGCGAACATCTGTTTGAACGCGTCGGGCGCGAACCTTCGGGCAATCCTTTCAATTCGTTAGTGCAGCTGGAATATGAGCACGGCATTCCTCGCAACCCTTTCATCAATGCTGGCGCCTTAGTAGTCACCGATGTCTTGCTCGAACACCTGTCCGACCCAACGCAAGCTGTACTCGACCTGGCCCGACAGTTAGGAGGCAATAACGACATCAGCTATGATGAAGCGGTGGCCCACTCTGAGCGCCAGACTGGTTTCACTAATCGCGCTTTGGCGCATTTCCTGAAGGCCCAGGGCAATTTGC
>Ga0101944_10001307_pt1 | contig 53550 bp, 45 predicted proteins | sample DewCreD2012metaG_FD_75245 | JGI IMG/M metagenome (GOLD analysis project Ga0101944, IMG submission 75245) | Hot spring sediment bacterial and archeal communities from British Columbia, Canada, to study Microbial Dark Matter (Phase II) - Dewar... ... | reverse complement strand
TTCTTTACCAGTTGCTCCTGTTGCCCCAGTAGGACCGGTTATACCAGTTGCACCGGTTGAACCAGTTGAACCAGTAGGACCAGCTACACCTGTTGCACCAGTTGAGCCTGTTGGTCCGGTTTCTCCTGTACTTCCAGTTGAGCCTGTCGCCCCAGTGGGACCAACCTCACCGGTTGCTCCTGTAGCTCCTGTTGATCCGGTCGTTCCCGTAGGACCTTGTGCTCCAGTTGAACCAGTTGCACCTGTTGAGCCTGTTGGTCCGGTTTCTCCTGTACTTCCAGTTGAGCCTGTCGCCCCAGTGGGACCAATCTCACCGGTTGCCCCAGTTGAACCAGTGGGACCGGCTAGTCCTGTTGCACCAGTTGCCCCAGTTGGACCAGTAATACCAGTTGCTCCAGTTGCACCAGTTGAACCAGTAGGACCAGCTACGCCTGTTGCTCCGGTTGAACCAGTTGAGCCTGTAGGACCGGTTATACCAGTTGCGCCTGTAGGTCCGGTTGCTCCCGTTGGTCCAGTTCTACCAGTTGCCCCGGTTGCACCAGTTGCCCCAGTTGGACCGGTTTCTCCGCTTGCTCCCGTTGGTCCAGTTCTACCAGTTGCCCCAGTGGCTCCAGTTGCTCCCGTTACTCCTGTAGGACCAGCGACTCCTGTGCCACCACTAGTTCCTGTAGGTCCGGCTTCTCCAGTGGCTCCAGTTGCTCCCGTTGCCCCGGTTGCACCAGTTGGTCCTGAGGCTCCAACTTCTCCCGTTGCCCCGGTTGCACCAGTTGAACCCGTTGGCCCGGTTTCTCCCGTTGCCCCAGTTGCTCCACTTGGACCTACTTCACCAGTTGCTCCAGTTGCTCCCGTTGACCCTGTCGGGCCAGTTTCTCCTAAAATACCTGTAGCTCCAGTGCTTCCAGTTGGACCCAAAAATCCAGTTCCTCCGGTTACTCCAGTTGGACCAAAAAATCCCGTTGCTCCCGTTGCCCCAGTTCCTCCAGTTGGACCAGTATAGCCGCTAGCTCCTGTAGGACCTGCTTCTCCCGTTGCCCCTGTTGAGCCTGTAGCTCCAGTTGCCCCAGTGGGACCAAAAAATCCAGTTGCTCCTGTAGGACCTGCTTCTCCCGTTGCTCCCGTTGCCCCAGTTCCTCCAGTTGGACCAGTATAGCCGCTAGCTCCTGTAGGACCAGTTGGACCAACTTCTCCGGTTGAGCCTGTAGGACCAGTTGGCCCCGTTATACCAGTTGCTCCAGTTGCTCCTGTAGCTCCTGTTGATCCGGTTGGACCAGTAATACCAGTTGCTCCTGTAGCTCCTGTTGATCCGGTTGGTCCAGTTATCCCAGTTGTACCAGTTGCACCAGTTGTTCCAGTTGGACCAACTTCTCCAGTTGCTCCCGTTGCCCCAGTTGCACCAGTTGGCCCCGAGGCTCCAACTTCTCCCGTTGCCCCTGTGGCTCCAGTTGAACCTGTGGGACCAGTTTCTCCAGTTGCCCCAGTTGCTCCGGTTGGTCCATTTTCTCCCGTTGCCCCAGTTGCCCCAGTTGCTCCGGTTGGTCCAGTTATCCCAGTTGCTCCTGTAGGACCAGTTGGCCCCGAGGCTCCAACTTCTCCGGTTGCCCCGGTTGCACCGGTTGATCCAGTTGGCCCCGAGGTTCCAACTTCTCCCGTTGCTCCAGTTGCACCAGTTGAACCCGTTGGCCCGGTTTCTCCGGTTGCCCCAGTAGGTCCAAAAAACCCCGTTGCCCCGGTTGCCCCGGTTGCACCAGTTGGCCCCGAGGCTCCAACTTCTCCCGTTGCCCCGGTTGCACCGGTTGATCCAGTTGGCCCGGTTTCTCCCGTTGCTCCCGTTGCTCCAGTTGGCCCGGTTTCTCCCGTTGCTCCCGTTGCTCCAGTCGGCCCGGTTTCTCCTACTGTTCCTGTAGCCCCGGTAGCTCCAGATGGGCCTTGGCTTCCAGCGTTGCCGGTTGCTCCGGTTGCTCCCGTTGGCCCGGTTGCTCCCGAAGCTCCAGCTCCACCGCCCCCGCTACCTGTCGTAGAAACCCACGAGCTTCCATTCCAGTAATAAAGAGTATTGTCCGAAGTGTTAAAATAGAGAGCGCCTTTACCTGCCGCTGTTGGAGCAGAGGAGTATTCTCCAGTTTTCAATTGTCCGGTAGTGGTAATATGGTCATAAACTTCTAATTGTCCGCCGATTTGTGCATTGCCAGCAGTTAGGATGACGTTGGTATTGGGTGAAAGGCGAAGATTAGAGATTGCCGCTAATCCTTCTGCAAACTTAGTATAACCAGCAGAAACAGTAGGAACATCGCTTGATGTTTTGGTGTTTATCCTAGCGGAGTTTTTATCTAGATCAAATTTTATATCCGATCCAGAAAAAGTTATAAGACCATGATGCCAACTATTGTCTGTCCAAGTTTTTGTGGTAGTGGCGATATCGCTGCATGAGGGAGTGCATTTTTGCACAGCCACTTTTCCGGTAGAATCCCAATAAAACTGATAATATTTCGAGCCGTCACTATTTAAGTTTGTTTGTATTTTTACAGGCGTAGTGTCTGTTTTGAAATCAAATTCAATCGTTGTGTCTTTGGTAAAGTCAAAAGTCACCGGGATTTTATTTCCTTTCGTACCGTAAATTCCTAATCCTCCGTCATAAATTAGATCAGTGACAGTAAGCTGGTTGTTGGCTAAAACGCCGGAGGCGGTAGCGCTAAAGATTTGCCCGACCTGCAGATTTCCAGCCATATAAGTATTGCCGCCAGCATCAACAGAAAATTTTGTCGTCGCCGGACTGCCAGAGGTTAATTGCAGCAGATTGTATCCTGAAGTAAGCACCGATCCGCTTGCGTAGATAAGCGCACCGGATATAATATTTGGATTGGTGAAATTAGCAAAACCAGTGCCTGTAGCCGGTGAAACGCCGGAAAAATTTACATTTAAAGTTCCGATACCGTCTGGAGAAAGCGTGATTGAACCGTTACTGCCCAAAGGAGTTTGGAAATTAAGCGATTGACCTTCAATGGTAAATTTTCCAGTAGTTGATTTTATTGTTGGAGAAGCGGCAGCTATAGAAAGTATTCCATTTTTATCAATATAAGGAATGGTAGCGGCTGTGGCTGGTGACGCAGGTGGTAATCCCTGTAAAGTTTCGGCATTTATGGCATAGCCTACTGTGGCTATTTGTTGTCGAGGCGACATCTCTTCGTCGCCGTCTACAGTGATACCAAGATAAGTAGACATATTTTCCGTAAAAACAGATGCGGGTATTTCATCCCCACATGTTGATCCAATAATAGTAGAGAAAATACCATTTTGATCTGGTGTGACAGTACAGATACCAGTGTCATAAAGGACATTTCCGCCTGTTTCTGCATTCCAGATGCGAAAAGTCATTTCTTGAGGTTCAGCGATAGGATTGCCAGATGTATCGGTTAGTCTTCCTTGGAAACTGATGATTCTTCCTGCTCTTACAGGTTCGGTGGGATAAGCAAAAGGAGTTTTAGTTTTCTGAAAAAATTGTTGATAAACTCCTATACCCAAAGCGATGGCCATCATTGTGGCGATCATCCAATAAAGGTATTTCGAGAGATTTTTTAAAGGGAGAAAAGCAAAATGCGGGCGATGTTCTTTGTATGGCAAAGATTTAGGGGGGGTAGGGGGGGTAAAGGGAACGGTTGTTAATTCCTTTTTTAGGATATCGCTTTTGATGTATTTGTTTTTTATCGCCCAGGAAAGAAAGGTGTTTACCGAAGAGTTTTTTCTTTTTACCGAGCTGTTTGATAGTTTTAGATTACGGGAAAGATAATCCAAAAAGTTTTTTATATCTTCCTTATCAATATCGATAATTTCTTTACCGACGTTAATAGATAAATAAGTAATAAACTGTATCAGATCAGATTTATAATTTCTTAAAGTGCTTTCAGAAACAGATTGTTTCTTTAAAAAAAGAAGGAATTGTAAATAAATACTTCGAAACGATTTATCAATTTTTTCATCTTGAAAATTTTCTTGTGCTGTAAAAAGATATTGACGAAACTCGCTGAAAGCTTTAATGGTGAGCTTGGCAGACTTTATGTTTCGCTTTTTTTTCAAAAGGATTTTAGAAAATGATTTGAGGATATTAGGAGACAATAGATCAGCAGATAAACCATTTTCAATCTTTTCAGGATAAGTGATGGTTACAAATTGGACGAATTTTCTAAAATCTGCTTTAAGTTTATTATAGACCGTGCGGGAAATCCTCAATGATTTGAGGAAACTAATAAAATTAGCCTCAAAATTAGATATATTATAAATACCTTTACCCCCCTATATTTAGTAAAAACAATAATAATAACTTTGTCAAGAAGAAGTTGATATAGTTAAGTAGAAGATAGATACCTTCTAAAAATCACTTAATATACTTAAAAAATCCGATTTTACATATTTTTTCACGAATTCCCGCATAACTTATTTAATTACTTTAATATATCAAAATAATTCAACAAGAAATTTAAGACCTAAAAATATTGATGAGTTATTTTGATATATTTATTATTTTTCACAAATGATTTTTCATGATGAAATTATTTTTAAGGTGTAAAAACAACTCAAAAAGAGTTAAAATTTTTGCCTAAACAAAATAACAGGAGTAACAAATTTTGATAAAATCATTTATGAGATAAAAAAACTGTCTTGTTTTAAAAGACAGGGGATTTCATCGATGTCAATTTACTTACTATAAGATATGCATGTCCTCTATTTATTTGTTTAGCAGTCAATTCTTTATATTTGCTAATTGCTATCGAATCTTGCGGATATTGATAAATTAGCAATTATAAGTTTTTAGTTGCTAGTCTTATTAAAATGATAATTTGTCTTAATAAGATAATATCTTTTAATATGTTGATTATTTATATATATATTTTTATGAATATATTTATAATAAAATTAGGATAAGTTTTAATTAATAGATTAAGCATATTTGCTTTATCTTTATCGTTAACCTCATTTTAGTCAATTATTATAGGTTTCATCTTTATAAAGTCTTCAGTGTCACTCTTGACTATCTTTTTTTCAAGCTTCAAAATAAAATTGATGGAACAAAATTCTGACGATAAATTATATATTTACATCAAGAAAAAAGAGGATTTTAACAATAAACATAAAGTTTATTTAGCGGGGGGAGTAATATTTTCTCTAATTCTTATCCTTATGGCTATTAATATAGCTACCCAGCGTTTATCATATTTTGGCAGAGCAAGTGCTCCCGGTGGAGTGTCAATAGGAAATGCTGATTTGTCTTTGGAAAACTCCTATGTTTTTGCCTCACCGCTTAGTGCAGCTTCCGATGGCGTTTCGATTATAAGAGTGACTGTTTTCCTTTTAAACAATCAGGGTTTAGGAGTTGCGGGAAAAAATGTTAATCTTAAAATTACGGGAAATTTGAACGTCGCAAGCATCCAGCCGACAAGTGATAATATGGGACGTGCTATTTTTGATCTGACCTCAAATACTCCTGGAAGTTATACAGTAAGCGCTGAAATCGAAGGTGCGCTCTTACCCCAAACGGTCTCAATTTCTTTTCGTTAAATCTTATTAAAACACGCCTTAACTTTTTTGTTTTTGCTTCCATATATACAAGATAAACCAGAAGAAGGATAAAGATAAGGAAAAAGATTATTTTAGGGAAAATATATTTCCACCAGTAATCGAAATAAGGATTAACTCTAAAAACAAGCGTTTGGCTTTTGAGGGTAGGAGAATTATCAAAGTAAGCTTTGGCAAAAATGCGGTAAGTTAAGGCTTTATAATTAGGCATATTTACACTGAAATTTCCCTTTTCATCGCTCTCGGCGGAAATAATCGGTATTCCTTTGGCTTCAACTTCTAGGTTAAAGAATTTTGAAAGGGTGCGAAAAAAAGCCTCGGTATTAGAAGATGCAGTCTGCTGTGTTTCAAAAAAAGATATATCTACTTTTGCGTTTGGAATAGTTTGTCCAGACGCTTCTGCCGTTTGTTTTTGCCAGATAAGACCTTTTGAAAGTGATAAAGTCGGGGCAAGGAGTATCGGTCCGATTTCAGAGGGTTTGTCTGTATCTGGCAGTTTATGGCAAAAAGGGAAACCGCTTCTTCTTTCTGCATCTATAGTAATGAGGCAAATTTCTAAAGCCTCATCAGCAACAGGCAAAGGATCAATAAGGAAATATCCTGTTTTATCAGAAAGCACTTGGGCAAAAGTTCGTATTCCGTTTGCCTGTACGATAGCATTTGGCGCGGTATAACCAAAAAGCCGGATATTATAGCGGGAGGGAATATCAGCGGTTACCTGTGTTTTTCTGCCGCTTTGATTTACCGCAAAAACACAAGAACAAGTTGATACATTTAGTATTATTAATACTGTAATAAGATAGAGATATTTTTGCCAATTATTCATAAATTAACGCATAAAAAATATTATTCCGCTTCCCGCTATGATTCTATAGATGCCAAAGGGAAAAAGAGAATGTTTTTTAAGATAAATAATCAACCATCTCATAGAGAGGTAGGCAAAGATACAAGCTGTAGCAAAACCAGTTGCTAGGCAGGTAAGATTATTTGCCGAGTAAAATAAAATTTCTTTGTTTTTATAAAGATCAAATATAGAAGCGGCAAAAATCGTGGGAATAGCTAGAAAAAAAGAGTAATAAGCGGCTTCATCACGTTTGTAACCCATTACCAACATTCCCAAGATGACTATTCCCGCGCGCGAAACTCCGGGTATAACTGATAAAGACTGTAACAATCCTATTTTTAATGCATCTTTATATGACAATGATGAGAGAGATTTTTTGGGAGCAAACAGCTCATTTTTTACCATCTTTTCTGTAACAATAAATATCAAACCAATTATTATAAAAGCACCTGTTATGAGAGTATCTGCTTCAAAAAAAACGTTTTTTATCATTTTGTAAAGTAAGAAGCCGATGGTGGCTGTTGGTAAAAAGGAAGCAAGAACTTTCTGAATTAAAAGGCGATTTTTTATCATGTCTTTGAGGTAAAGCAGGAAGACAGCCAGTATTGCTCCAGACTGGATGGTTACCTCAAAAAGCTTAAGGAATTCAGAATCAGAGATGCCTAGTATTTTTGCCGTGTAAATAAGATGATAAGTTGAAGAAATAGGCAGAAATTCCGTAACGCCCTCGACAATACCTAAAATGAAAGCATTGAAAATATTCATTATTTTATTTTTAAGCCGCGTCTTTTTTCTTTCTTTTTCCTAATAAAAAGGTTAACACCAATAGAGTAGAAATCACAAGACTTGCCTTAAAAGGCAGGGCATAAAAAGTCTTTCTGGCCGTAATTTGTTCTTTTCCTTCATCTAGTGTAAAGTTTAACTCTACTTCATAACGGCCGATGAAAAAACCTGACAGATGCAGCGTATAATTATCGCTTGTTGTTCCAACGGGATTTTCTGTGATAAGTTTTTTTCTTTCCCCAGCCAAAACAACGTTTGGAATTAATTTATAGCTTGCTTTGCCCAATAATCCTTTAAGCTCTATTTTGCCGTTCGGGTGAAAATAAATCCTGCCGGTGTTTTGCACTTCTACATCAATATCCAGCGGGTCAAAAGAGTCGATAAAAGAAGGAACTTCAAATTTGCTGATGACTGCTCCTTTGGGTACCAAGCCGCTTTCGGTGACGGTCACAATAAGCGGCGCCGCTAGATTTTCGGAAATTTGCGAAATTGTGGAATTATCTGCCGGACTGGGAGTAGTTGAAAAGACCAAAGCTCGGTAATAATCTTGCATTTTAGTATTAAGCGGAGGATTAATACGAAGTATAATTTGTTTAGTCTGTTTGCTTGGCAAAAGAAATGGCTCATTGAGCTTTATGTCTGTATTAAGAAGGCTAAACCAGTTTTCCGGGGTAAAGTTAGGATCTTCTTTTATACCCGATGATGAAAGCATGGCGATATAGGGAGTTATTATAACCGGTTCACTGTTATTGGTAAGTTTATATACCTGCGTGACTGATTTGCCCGGCTTGATGAAAACTTCAAGTATAGGAGGGGAGAGGGAAAGAGAAAGAGATTGGGCAAATGTCGTGGGCGCATTAAACACTGCTTGAGCAACATAACATAAAAAAATTAAATTTAGAAAAAATAATAACCTTCTGACAATCATAATTTTATGTTAGATTCCTGCTATTGCGGTGAAACTGATGACATTTTTATAGACTCCGACCGGTTGCTCTTTGCTTATATTCAATTTAAGCGTCATAGTGGCTTCATCTTTTACTTTACGCGCTTTTGATTGCATGATTAATGCCGCTTGTTCGTTTCTTCTTGTTGCTGGAAAAGGTCGAAAATAGTTTTTATTTGCAAACTCTGCGGGAACGGTTATCCCACTCATTTGGTATCCGAAGCCGTAAGTAGTGTTTTTGATCCATTCTGACGCTTGGGAAGGGGTACATGGTTTTTCCGCTTTATCGCAGGCAGTATCCGGTATTTCCGAGCCGACAGAAGTTGAAAGTGGCTGGTTTTCTGAAACTTTGACCAGATATCCCGGGACATTGCCATTTTCTATTTTAATAGTTAATGTTTTTTCAATTGGCATATTGGGAAAAAGAGTGCCAAAATCTATGACTGGCGGAAGCACGGTAAAAGAAAAAACCTCTCCGGCGGCACCGTTTAGAAAACCCGCTTGAATAATATAACCTTTGGAAGCAAAAATGCCGGCGGCTGTTTGGCCGACTACGTCGGAAAGTTTGAAGTTGGTTGAAGATTTTTCGCCGCTGGTCATGTTAAAATTGCCGCCTTGTATTTTGAAGTTTTGCGAACTCATCTCTTGGGCAAAAGTCCTATCTATTTTCAAAAGACTGAATAAAAAATATAAAAATATAAGATAAACTAGCAATTTTGATATAGAAACTGATTTACATTTTAAGGGTAAATTTACTAGAAATTGAAAATTGAGAATTGAAAATTTCATCTTAACTCTAGACTAGAATAAAAAATTATTTTTGTCCATAATCTAAAGATGTGATAAACTTGCGTATAAAGCGTAAAACATGAAAATTGCCTCCAACAACACTAGATTATCAAACAAGTTGCACTACGATAAAATCTGGAAAAATTATCGTATTTCTTCTCCAGAGATGTGGCCGCAGTGGCAGATAATTAGCAGATATAAAGATGGAGTGCTATTAGAAATTGGGCCGGGTACTAGACCGAGAATTCCTATTAAAAATAATCATTTTTTGGATATCAGTAAAACAGCTGTTATGAAGTTAAAAGCGTTAGGCGGCTACGCTTTACAAAATAATCTTAAAGAAAGACTTCCATATAAAAATTCAATGTTTGACCTTGTTGCTGCTTTTGAGTTATTTGAACATCTTCCCAACGACCGTTTTATTATCAGAGAAATATCAAGAGTGCTAAAGAAAAATGGGATTTTATTTTTTTCCATCCCTTTGAAAATGGATGATTGGAGCGCTTACGACAAAGCAGTGGGACATTTTCGCAGGTATGAAATTAGCAATCTAAATAGACTATTTGCTAACACAGGATTGCATATTAAAAGCTACGCTAAGATGAATATTATTTGGCCCAAGGGAATAACTGGTGATTTTATCTCATTTCTTCTATTAAAGTTCCCTTTTTTTGTATCCAAAATGGGAGAATTTTTTGACCTTTTGCCTTTTTCTGCTGTTCGTCGTCCATTGGTTTTCAAAAAATGGGGAGAGCAGGCAAAGAATGATTTTTCTGATGCCAATAGCGGAGTTTTTATAGCTTCCAAAAACTAAAAAACACTTTTTATCGCAGTTCCTCTTCTACGAGTTCTTCTTCAAGTGTTTCTACCTTACGCCGAAGATTGGCGATTTCTTTTTTTTGATTTTCTTCTTTCCGGTAGATTTTACCTACAAAATAGGCAAGCGGCGTCATAAAAGGGAAAGCTAAAAGTTCAAGAAGTTGAAAAACTGAAGTATTTGTTTCATTGGTGAGAAGATAAAAAACGATAAACATAAAGGAGAGAGCCACCGGAATAGCAGGTTCAAGGAGCAAAGAAAGGGCAAAAAGAAGAAAATAGTTTAGAAAAAAAAGCGGCGAGGAGATGCCGTCAGTTTCAGAAACCAGAAGCAGAGTTACCACTACAATTGCCAACCCTTCAATAATCTTAAATGTTTCTTCATTGACAGTTTTTTTCCCCAACACCATAAAAACTATAAGAACAGCGGTAAGTTGAAGCGAATATTTACTAAGCAAGGGTGTGGCAACCCAAAGAAATGTAGCGTTGACTCCGGCAAAAAGTATGAAAATATGAAGAATGGTTTTATGAGGCATCATGGAAAAAGTATAACATATTTACGTTGTTTACATTTACTAAAGATCAAATTTTTAGTATTATAACTTAAGTTTCCTAAGAATTTATGAAAGATCAAATTAAATTTAAGCCAGCGGAATTTGAGCAGAAATGGCAGAAAATCTGGGAGAAAGAAGATATTTATCAGCCAGATATGAGGAAGGCTGAAAATCCCTTTTATAACTTGATGATGTTTCCTTATCCTTCGGCTGAAGGTCTGCATGTTGGCAACATGTACGCCTTTACCGGTGCTGACATCTACGGTCGTTTTAAAAGGATGCAAGGCCATGATGTTTTTGAACCTATCGGACTTGATGGTTTTGGCATCCACAGCGAAAATTACGCCTTGAAAATCGGCAGGCACCCCAAAGAACAAGCTAAAATTAGTGAAAAAAATTTCTACCGTCAGCTTAGGGCAATAGGTAATAGTTTTGCTTTCAAAAACACTCTTGAAACATATGATCCGGATTATTACCGTTGGACACAGTGGATTTTTATCCAGATGTTTAAGCATGGTTTAGCTTACCGGAAAAAATCACCTTTGAATTTTTGTCCTTCATGCAAGACGGTTTTAGCCGATGAACAGGTGATTGATTGCACCTGCGAACGTTGTAAAAATCAAGTTGAAAAAAGGAAAATGGAGCAGTGGTTTTTTCGGATCACTACTTACGCAGAGCGCTTATTGCAAAACACCTTCAGGGAATCTTTCAAATGGTCGGAAAAAGTCAAAATAGGGCAAAGGAACTGGATCGGGAAAAAAGAGGGGATAAACATTACGTATCCGGTTATTGACTCCTCAGGACAACCTATAACGAGGTTGAACCTCGTTTTGAAGCATAGGGATGATGTGTCAACGATAACCTGTTTTACCACCCGTCCCGATACCAATTTCGGGGCGACTTTTGTCGTTTTGGCCCCGGAACATCCTTTTGTCGAAAAAATACTTAATTCACTTAAGTTGCCAAAGACACTTAGGAAAGAGATCACTGACTACGTCAAAAAAGCCAAAGGGAAATCTGAAGCGGAAAGGATTGCCGAGGGAAGAAAAAAAACAGGGGTTTTCACGGGATTCTACTGTAAAAACCAGCTGAACAATTACAAAATGCCTATTTTTATATCAGACTTTGTCCTGCCAGAATTTGGGACCGGTGCGGTTGTCGGAGTGCCAGCGCATGATAGTCGGGATTATGAATTCGCACAAACTTTTGGGTTGGAGATAAAAGTCGTCATACTTCCGGACAAAAATTCAAAATTCAAAATTCAAAATTCAAAATTACAATTTGAAACCCAAAAAGAAATAATAGAAGGTGCGTACGAAGAAGACGGGATAGTGATAAATTCAGATTTTATCAACGGTTTATCAAGCTCTGCCGCGCGAGAAAAAATAATGAAATATCTCGAAGAAAAAGGCTGGGGTAAAAAGACGATAACCTATAAGCTTCGCGATTGGTGCATTTCAAGACAGCGGTACTGGGGGGCTCCGATTCCTATGATTTTTTGTCCATCTTGTGCAAAAAAGGGTGTGGGTTGGTTGAATCTTTATAATAATTTTTCTGATAAATCCGATAAAAATGATGAAAACAGGTCTTCAGGAAATAATCTTAGTCAAACTATGGCAGGCTGGTATCCTGTTTCGGAAAAAGAACTGCCGGTTTTTCTTCCAGATTTGAATGACTGGAAACCGGAAGGAACCGGCCGGGGACCATTGGCAAAACTTACTTCATGGGTAAAAGTGAAATGTCCTCATTGTGGAAAAGAGGCAGATAGAGAAACAGATGTTTGTGATACATTTCTTGATAGTTCGTGGTATTTCTTCAGATATCCGTCGGTTTCTTCTCCTAAGTTGCCTAAATCTCTTAAAGAAAAAGACTGTCAAGAACCAGACTTACCATGGGATCCGGAAATCACAAAAAAATGGCTTCCTGTTAATCAATACATTGGAGGAGCAGAACATACTGTTTTACATCTTTTATATTCTCGTTTTGTCACAATGGCCTTTTATGACTGGGGACTGATTGATTTTGATGAGCCTTATGAGAATTTCTACGCTCATGGTTTGATTATTGCCGAAGGAGCAAAAATGAGCAAATCTAAAGGAAATATTATCATTCCCGATGAGTATATCGCTAAATATGGTGCTGATACTTTACGCACTTATCTTATGTTTCTTGGGCCGTTTGATCAGGGAGGAGATTTCAAAGATGCTGGAATTGCGGGAATGTATAAATTTTTAGGGAAAGTCTGGCGGCTGGTTTCTGAATTTTTTTCTTCCCCTAAACCGCTTAAATCATCTAGCGCTGATGAAGTTTTAGACAGGATTAGCCACCAGACTATCAAAAAGGTTACTCAAGATCTGGAGAGGCTTCGTTATAATACGGCAATTGCTCATATTATGGAATTTGTAAATCAGATTACAGACAACAGAGAAAAAATAACACAAGAACACATTAAAATTTTGCTTTTATTATTAGCGCCATTTGCTCCGCATATGACCGAAGAGTTATGGCAAAAGTTTTATTCTGATTCGCCTAATTTGTCTAAAAAATTTAATTCCATCCATCTTCATTCTTGGCCATCTTATAACCTGAAATATCTTCAAGAAGAGGAAGCGATAATTATTGTGCAGATAAACGGGAAAACGCGGGATACGATAAGAATAAAAAATCAAGAATCCAAAATTAAGGAAAAAGTGGAAAAAATCGTACAAGAATCAGAAAAAGTGAAAAAACATCTAAGCGGCGCGACCGTTCGTAAAATTATCTTCATTCCTGGTAAACTGATAAATTTCGTGATTTAATTTTTTCCTGTTGCTTTATAATTTTTATTATGATAATGTTTCTATCTTATAAACTTAAACTATGACACATTTAAGAGAAAGAGAAACATATTCTTCTTACGAATTTGGAAGAAATAGTTTAGAAAAAGGCTTCTGGCTTCGTCCTTTTAGAATGGCTTTAGGCAACAGCCCAACCACAGATCTTCAAAAAAAAATTTCAGATATGCTTGTTGACAGACTTACCCAAAAAGGTGCGGTTAAAGGTATTGTTGATCTTCCACAAAAAACCACTCCTTTGGAGGAAGCGCCGCAGATGGTTATGATCCATGGTCGAGGTTGGGATAGTTATTGCGAGGATTCATTTGGGCAATATATGGATGCGCCTGATTCTGCTAAACCGCGTTTTTTTATGTTGAACACAACAGAAAGTCTTCCTCCTGTTATTGATCTTGACTCAACCAGACAACAACTAGCTAGGTCTGCCTGTCATGAAGGAGTGGTTTTCGTTGGTAATCCAAATGGCGGAATTGAGACCATTACTCACGCGATATGGATCAGCATGCAAAGAAATTACAAAGTTTTTGATGGCAGCCCCGAGAAAATTATTGATAAAGTGGTTGAGCGTATTCCTTATCATTTTGGAACTGATTATATGAATAGACGGCAGTTTTATACAGGTGAAGATGGGACATCATGGCTTGATTGGGAGAGATGGGCGAAAGCAGATTTTCATCTTTCTATGAAAAATTTTGCCCTAGCTTTAGGTGAAGCGGGAATAATCGGCAATGAAGTGAATCTATATCAGTATTGTCAAGATAATAGAAAGCATGGAAGAAAGATTTATTACGCGATTAACCAGTCTCTTGGAGAAAGCATGATGGGAATTGGTCTTGGTGGAGATTTTAGGGTTTATGCTGTATCAAGGTCAGGAGCTGATAAGGTAAACTGGGATCCTTCTCCTTTGTCTGGTTATTTAATTCCAGTTTCACATATTACCAGTCAAGGATGCATAATTATGAGACCTGATGGAAGTCCAGAAAGCTTAAGTTACGGTAGGCCTTCTGTAGAGAGTCGTGAAGGGGCATTAGCGCATGTGGCTAAACAATTGATTAATATGGGAGTAATCGCTGATTTTGAAGGTTTGTATCGTTGGCACCAGAATACTTTTGCCGATCCTGATATGATTGTACCGGTTTTTCTGCCCGGTTTGGGATTTCCGGGTTTAGTAATTGAGCATAATCACAATCATGTTGAAGCGTTCGATCCTTCAAAAGTTGAGGTGGCTATTCCTGATGAAAGGTTATTTGGTAGCGGAGATCAGCCTTGTGGAAGTGAAGGAGGACAGTGGGCTCTGCTTGAGGGATTATTTCAACTAAAATGTTTTACTTCTAACAAAGATTTGGCAAGTCCCTTGGGCGGAAAGATTGGCGTGGTTCAATTTTCTGGCCATGGCATGGTGCTGGTTGCCGAAACAGTAGAAGCAGCTCAAGATGCGCTTTTACATTATATGAGATTAAAAGAACCCCCTTCGGTTTAATTATTTTTGATTAATTATGCCGATTTTGTAAAACATGAAAGAAAGATCTTATTTTTCTGATTTAGGTAATTGGGAAGATTTGCGGAAAGCAGAGGAAAATCTGTTGGCAAGTAGAGAATACGCAGTAGATTTTCAACCTCTTTTGGGAGTTAGCGGAGGCTTTCTACCTCTTGGCAGAGTTATTAATAATCAACAAGCAATAGATGAGCTTTCTTTATCTAGGAAGGATATTCAGGGAAGATTAACTCCTTTAACCGCAGATGAACTTGCGGAAATGACAGGATTTACAAGACGTTCATGGTTGGATGGGATACCGCCGAAAAGTAGATATGAAAGCAAAATTGACTACGCAAAGGCGTTATTGCCTATTTATGTTAAAGCTGGACAAACGGCAATTGATCAGGCTTTAGCCAACGCGCAAATGACATCAGAAGAAGTAGATAAATGGATTGTAGGTTCAACCGCAGGACCGGATGGTTTATCCGAGACTTTATTTCCAGGCAAAGAGGCTTTTTATATCCGTGCTGCCTGTCCGGCTGGAGGTTTATTTCTTCACGAGCTCTGGCGAAATGAAAATAAATATTTAGGAAAAAATATTCTTGCTGTTTTTCCAGAGATTGTTACCTCGGGTATTTCTCCCGATGTGACCCGTGCCATATTCGGAGATGTGGCGACTAATTTTGTCATAAGAAATTACGGCGAACATTTTAGAGTTTTGCATAGTGAGGTAACAGTATTACCAGACAGCGAAAAGATATTACAGATTGATCCTTTATACGAAAATCCGCCCGCTTTTCATCCAGATAATCCTGAAAAGATTTTGCAGGTAACTGATCGGGGTATGACCGTTTTTTACCATCCATGGGAAAGTGAATACGGTATCAAGATGGATGGGGGAAAGTTGATAAGATGGGTCGACAACGGCGTGCTGCAAACAATGTACAAGTTTGTCGATGATTACAATTTATCGCATCGTGATAAACAAATAGATTGGGTTAATATGGTGGTTGTTTCCCATCAGGCAAATGGAAAAATGCTTAGGAATTTTGAGAAAAGATTAAGAAGAATGATAGAAAAAGACCATCCTGATTTGGTTTACGCGTCAGATGGAGTGCGAATTCCTTTTGTCAATGAAGACACTGGCAATATTAGCGGATCTTCATTGCTTGTTGCGTTAAACAGAATTGTGAGAGACCCGCAATACGTAAATTTTTCTGATGGGCAGCCAAAGAGATTGCTTGTAGCAGGTTTTGGCGCGGGTTTAGTCTTAGCATTTTCTGTGGTAGAGTTTAATCCTTAAAATGCCTCTTGACATATCCTGATTTTGTGTGAATATAATAAATTAGTTATGGCAAAAACTGCCCGGAATAAGAAAAAAGTCAAGCATTTTATTAAGCATTCCCACACATTGGGAGTTTCTGATAAAAAAATTCAGGCGGAAATTATCGGCTTTGTTATCTTGACTGCTGTTTTGGTAGTTACCCTTTTTGCCTTTTTAAGATAGTTTCTTCTTTCTTTGTAGAATTTACGACGGGTTTTTGTTATACAAGACTTGATGACAGAGAAAGATATACCTATTTTTAACGCAGAAAAATTCTCTTTTGTTTTTTCCCATTATAAATACCCATTTATTTTTGGCGGCATCGGAGTTTTACTCTTTTTGTCTGCGATTGTTCTTCTTTTGAAAAATCAGGCGGAAAAAGGCGAAGTTCAATTTGTGTTGAACAATGAATCCAGTGCAAGTTCGGAAATCAAAGTAGATATACAAGGTGCCGTAATGATGCCCGGCGTTTATAATTTGAAAAACGGAAGCAGGATAAACGATGCTTTATCTGTAGCCGGTGGACTTGCAGCTGACGCCGATCGGGAATATTTGGCAAAATACCTTAACCGAGCGGCAAAAATTAATGATGGGCAGAAGATTTATATACCATTCGCAGGAGAAATTGCCGGCGTTCAGTCTTCAACAAGTTTAATTAACTTAAGCGGTCTAAGTCAAGGCCAAGGCAAAATCAATCTGAACACCGCTTCACAGAAAGAACTAGAGTCTTTATCGGGAATAGGGCCGGTGACAGCCGCAAAAATAATTTCAAACAGGCCATATCAAACTGTTGAAGATTTATTAAATAAAAAAATTGTCGGCAAAACGGTATTCGAGAAAATTAAAGATTTGCTTATAGTTTTTTAATTTGTTAGATTAATAGTTATGTTGGTAAGCATAATTCTTACTGCCTTTATCGGTTTTATCGGCATCATTCTTCACCGCAGAAGCCGTCTTGAAGAGAAAGTATTTAAGAATATTCCACTTTCTGAATGGCTGACGGTTTTTATTTTCCCTTTATCTTTTTATATTTTTTGGGCAATTATTGTTAGAAATATCATCAATAGACCTTTTATTCCGCTTATACCTTTAGACGATTTGGATATTTTAGCGATGATGATGTTTTTTTTGATTTATGCCTTTGTAGGCAACGCTATCCATTTTACCGGAAAGATTCTCTGGCGTTATCTTCGCTATCAGAAAGAAAGTATGGCTTATAAAATCAATGAAATGTTTCATGGGAAATTAAGCCATTATATTATCTATTTTGACAGTTTAATTATTTTGTTCCTTTTTGCTGTACTTGAGATAAACCATCCCCAGCAGGAACCGTTGTCGGAGTTTCATATTGCCTTAATAATCATCGCAGGGATTATTTTCGGGGTTTCCTCCACCAAGGCAATCTTTTACACCAACGAATGGTTTGGCGGTCATAATAAGCCGCTTTTTTTTCTTACTTTTATCATTTTGTTTATTCTAGTGAGCATTTCCAAAGGGTTAAAGCTGCAATATCATTATTATCCTGTTAAACTTTTTATTACTGCTATTTACACAAGCGTGTTTGTGACTTTTATCGTCAGACAAGTTCTTATTTATTCAAAATTAAACAAGAAAGCAAAATTGCGTTTTCTGGCAAAGATATTAAGCGCATGAAATGTCTAATTCTTTTATCTTCGTTATAAACTCGCTTTTTCCTGAACCGCAAGCCTCACTTTTGTCAGGAATACTTTTTGGGACAAAAGAATCTATGCCTAAATATTTTTATAATGCCCTCATAGACACCGGCACGCTTCACATGATTGCTCTTTCAGGTATGAACATTTCTATTCTCATAAATCTTGCCGGCAAAGCGACTTTATTTATGGGTAAAAAAATATCAATTATTATTACAATTTTTCTTATTACTATCTTTACGCTTTTTGTCGGTGCTTCTCCCTCTATTGTGAGGGCCGCAATTATGGGCAGTTTTTCCTTGGTTGCAGTTTATTTTGGAAGATTAGATTGGAGTCTTTTATCGCTCTTTTTAGCCGGTGGTCTCATGCTTCTTTTTAGACCGTTTCTGGTTTATGATCTTTCTTTTCAGCTTTCTTTCCTTGCCACTCTAGGGATTACTCTTTTTAGCATAAACACAAAGAAGGTTGCTAGCAGACTATTATACAGATTGCTTTTTCCTGTATTAGAAAACCTGCGGATGACTTTAGCGGCGCAGATATTTACTTTACCCATCATTCTTTATAAATTTCATAGAATTTCTCTCGTTTCCCCTCTTGCCAATCTTTTGCTGGAGTGGGTGATACAGCCTGTCATGGTTCTTGGATTTATTACAGTTATCTTGGGAAAAATCTGGCTGCCTTTAGGGATTATACCTTCATGGTTTGCTTGGTTACTTTTAAGTTATATGATCTTTATTATAGAAATTCTGGCAAAAATTCCGGGAGCAAGTATTAAGTTTTAATATTTTGTAAAGTTATTTTTCTAACTTACCTTAAGCGGCTTAAAACGATTTATGAAGAAGAATATCTTTATCGGTTTGGCACTTATAATCAGTTTAATTTTTGCTTTTACCCTTTCTCTTCCTGATGGCAAGCTCCATATTATTTTTTGTGACGTTGGGCAGGGAGATGCGGCCTATATCCGTACGCCTTCCAATCAGGATATTCTTATAGATGGCGGGCCGAATGAAAAGGTTTTGGATTGTCTTGGAAAATACATGCCTTTTTATGACCGGACGATTGATGTGCTTTTTCTTTCCCATCCGCAAAAAGATCATTTTGGAGGATTAGAAAGTGTTATAGAAAGATACACAGTCAAATATTTTGTTATGTCGCCAATTGCCGGACGCGGTAAAGAATATGAAAGATTGATAAAAAAGATAGAAGAAAAAAGAGTTCCGGTAAAAATACTTTATACTGGCGATAAATTTTCTTTGGGCAAGGTGGGATTTGATATTCTATGGCCGGAGAGAGAATGGGTAGAAGCTAATCTTGCCACTGACTTAAATGACTTAAGTAACCTAAGTGACTTAAGTGTTTTAGGTATTAAAACAGTAAAGCGCGATCCCAATGAATTTTCCTATTATCTTTATCTTTCCTATGGACAGTTTGATGCGCTTTTTACCGGAGACGGAGATAGTAAAATCCAGAAAGAGATAGAAAAAGACATTTTGCTTATGGATATAGAAGTTTTGAAATTTCCTCATCACGGATCAAAAACCGGTCTTTTGCCCGATTTTCTTGAAAAAATTAAACCAGAATTGGCCGTGATTAGTGTGGGCAAAAATAGTTACGGTCATCCCTCGCAGGAAGCATTGAATTTACTGCAAGAGCATCAAGTGGAGATAAAAAGAACAGATCAAGATGGAAATATTCAAGTAGTAAGCGATGGAAAAAGTTGGGAAATCAGTCAATAAATTTATTTAAGATTCCTCATACCACATTTTGAAGCGAAAAAGATGGCCAGGTACCGGTCTTTTCCATGGTGAACCGGTATTATAGGCGGTTGCAAGCTGCAAAGGTGTAAGCTGGCCGTAAGCATCAAGCATGTGTCTGTGGTATTTGCCTATCAAGTCAATGCAGACATTGGGATTATATATAAGCTGCGGGTCTCCGTCGAAACCAAGAGATCTGGCTGTAGAAATAAGTATCTGACCCATGCAAAGAGAAGCGTCTTGGATGTGCGGCTCAAAACGATAGGCGTTTTCATTTCCTTCGGATTCAGTCATGATGGTGGCGTAGATTACTTGTGGATCAAGATTGTATTTGGCGGCAACCTTTTTAATGATGAGGTTGTATTTAAAGCGCGTCCAAGATCTGGTATCTTCGGAAAAAAATTTTTCCTCGGGTGCGACAGGTGAAAGAAAAGTAAAAGAAGGGGTGGGTTTGGGAACAAGCTTTTCAATTGGTACTGTGTTTTCGCCGGCGTAGACTTTCCCCGCCAATATAATGGAAAAAGCGGGAATTAATACTATAAGTTTAATATATTTAGATATTTTAGCCATAAAAAAATCTTAACCTTATAATGGTTAAGATTAATTTGACAATTTAAATATAATTTGCGGAAGGAGAGGTATTATACTAAACTATAGGATCTATGTCAAATTAAACAGCGCTTGAAAGTCATCAACAGGTTTTGCTAAAATTCCAAGCTGATTATGTCAAAATTAGAAACTCAACCTATCTTTTCAGAGGTTATTTTGAAGGAAGAAATGTCATCCATGCCGGATACGAAATTGGAGTTTAATGATATACCCTTGCCGGAAGTTCCGCCGCTTCATCAGTTGAATTTTTCTTTGGAGTTACTTAATACCGCCGGACACGAACTTAATCATATTCTTGCCGCTTGGCAGATGGGGATAATTTTTGAGAGCGCTTCTGTTATAAAAGAGGGAAACTCATTAGGCAGGACAGTCTTTAACGGAGATATAAACCCGGAGACTTTTCAGATAATTGCCGCCGCCGGTTCTGTGAATCCTTTATTTGGTAGCGCCAGAGGATACGCGGCGGATAATGCGCAAATAGCTTTAATAGATTTTATGCAGGGAAGAAGACCTGGCGCATCCAGATTTTTTGCTGTTGCCAAGGCAGAGGCAAATATAAACAAAGTGCCTTTGCCAGTACGTATGAATGCTGCCAAGATTTTGGCATTTTTGGGAGAAGTATCGGGCGAAAATTTAGGTAAAATTCTTGCCCGGGCAGAACTTGAGGCAAATCTTCAAAAAGAAAATAAACTCCATCTTTTAGAAAGAGTTTTGGTTGGCAGAAAAATATCGGCGGATCAGGAGAAAAAAGAAACGGCAACGGGAAAATATACAGTCATTGATTATTACATGGATGGTTCTTACGGTATTACCAGAATTTCTAATGGTGTAACAATAGAGAAGATAATTATTTGTAGCCGTTGCGGAGGTAAAAATGGTCAGCATCACCCAGATTGCAAAAATAATCAATCCGGTTTAATTTTCACAAGAGAAGGTCAAAAAGATATAAAAAAAGATGAAGATAAGCCGACAGTTTAATTAATAGCATCCGACTAAAAGCCCCTTTTTTTCCTCATCGGATTTTCCTTCAAGTTGACTTTTTATTTCCTCGCATTCTTTAGCAGGACGGAAATAACACTGCTTGGTGGGTACTTTATCAGCGGTGAAATATTCTATCTTTTCTTGCGGACAGTTTGGACAGGTTAAAAGTCCATTGACAGCGCAGATTTTGATAGGAATCAGTCCTGACGGTTTAGGGAATTCGCGGTCTGGCTTGTCTGCGATAAGCGAAGTCATTACCTCGTTCCAGATAGGCGCGGCGCCTGTAATTCCGGAGACAAGATTTTTGTTCATGTAGCTTCCGTCATTGTTGCCTACCCAGACAGCGACAAGATAATCAGGTGTAAAACCGATCGTCCAGTTATCGCGGAATTCATTTGAAGTGCCGGTTTTTACTGCTACTTTATGGTTAGGGATCGTAAGTTTGGCATAAGGACCAAAAGCAGGAAGACGAGCTACATTATCGGCAAGAATGTCGGTTAACCAGTAGGCGGCAATCGGTGAGATGACCTGCTGATTGTCCGCGGCATGCACATTGATGCCGCTTACATCAGAATTGTTGTTTTTATAAAAAAGTTCGGTGATGTCGTTTCTATCATTATCTCTTATTTCCTTTATCGGCCGAAGCTCTTTTTTGACGCCGAGGTTGGCGATAGTGCCGTAGACTCTGGCCATATCAAGCATCGTTACCTCTGCGCCTCCTAAAGTCAGGGAAAGTCCGGCCTGCGGGGGAGTGTACCAAGATTTTATTCCCATTGCTTGTCCGGTTTCAATCATTTTTTTGACGCCGTAACTATTAAGCAGTTTTACGGCGGGAATGTTATAAGAATTAGCAAGAGCAGAGCGCAAAGTGACCACTCCGTGGTATTTGCCGTCATAATTTTTGGGCGCATAGACTTCATTTGAGCCCTTGGCAGTATAGACTACAGGAGCGTCTTCAATGGTTGAATTTGGGGTCCAACCATGATCAAAAGCGTAAGCATAATTCACCGGTTTGATTGATGAGCCGGGTTGACGGCGTGAGGTAACGACATTAACATGCCCTTTATTTTCAATATCAAAATAATCAACAGATCCCACCATGGCAAGAATTTCACCGTTGGCCGGGTTAGTGACAAGGATGGCGGCGTTATGGATGTTGTATTTGTTCTTTATTTGATCTATGTTTTTTTTGGCTATTTCCTCTGCTTTCCGTTGGATAGCAAGATCTAGCGTGGTTGTGACATCTAAACCTCCTTCTTCGATTACTCCTTCGCCAAACTGGTTTACCAGTTGGTTTTTGACATACATCACAAAATGAGGTGCTGCAATTTCAATTTTTTGCGGCGCAAGGACAATTTTTTCCTCCAAAGCTTTTCTATATTGCTCTTCATTGATCATTTTAAGCTTATACATCCTTTCTAATACTTGTCTTTGTCTGTCTGTAGCTAACTGTGGATTGCTGCCAAATGGTGAAAAAGTAGTTGGAGCAGCCGGCAGTCCAGCTAGAAATGCGGCTTGCGCCAGAGTTAAATCTTTAGCCGGTTTGTCAAAGTAAGTCTGCGCCGCTGCTTCGATACCATAGGCCGGACCGCCGTAGCCTACCTCATTAAGATACATGGTGAGTATTTCTTTTTTGGTAAAAAGCAATTCGGTCCAGACAGCTAAAACAATTTCCCGCATCTTTCGTCTGTAGGTTTTTTCTGAACCTACTAATCTGTTTTTGACCAGTTGCTGGGTAATGGTTGAACCTCCTTGATAAAGATTGGTGTTTTTCTCTCCAAGATTTCTTATGAAAGCACGGATAATCGCTTTGGGTTCAATTCCGTAATGACCGGCGAAATTAGCATCTTCAATAGCCAATGTAGCCTTTTTGACTATAGAAGGTATTTCTTCCCAGGTTAACCAAGTGCGATTAGCATTTTTGTAAATACGGTAAAGTATTTCACCGTTTCTATCTCTGATAATAGTGCTTTGCGGCGGATGAACAGTGGTAAGCATAGCAGGATTCGGCAGATCTTTTAAGATATAGAAATAAAAGAAAATACCTCCTATTGTCAGAATAACTATGAAAGTAGCGAAAAACTTCCGGTGATATTTCCACGGTTGTAGAGCGCGGATTATAAAGGCCGTGCCTTTCCATGACTTGATGGTCTCTTTAATCCTTCGCGAGTAATCGGCAAATTTTCCCTTGCTGCTTACATAATGAGGGCTTACTATATGAAATAGTTCTTTTATCTTTATCTTTTTGATCCGTTTTTGCAGAAATTTTTTATGCGGTGCAAAGAAACGGTTGTATTTACGAAAAATTCCCTTTTTTGACCTTTTTGACTTGGTTTTGTTTTTCTTTTTGGAAGTAGAAAGAAGGGAAAGGTTTATACCATCTGTTTCCGGAGGCACATCAGGAGAAGCATGTTCCAGACTAAGATAAAGTTTATCATAAGCAAGTTTAACAAGCTTTTTTTTACTCTTATTCTTAATGTTTTTTGCCATGATTTTTTTATTCTTTTTCACCATACAAACTCCCCATACAAGTTGGGGTCCTCTCTTTTAGCAAATCATAGATTTAAGGTGCTTGTCAAGATGTGAAAGAATATTATTTTCACACTTTTATTTTGGTAATTTATTTTGATAACATCAGGATTGATATCAATTGTTATATTAAGATATTTTTTTTCTTTTAAATCATTGCTTGACAACTTAGGTAAATTAAGAGAAATTTAAAATATGAAGACGAAAAAATTTCATTCTGTCTTGTCTATTTCTTTATTTGTGCTGGCGCTTGTGAGCTTTTCTGCTTTTAAGCCAAAGGGAGTCGTTGCTGGGTACGGAGGGCCTGTTCCCACGGCGCCCACTAAAGTATCTGCCGTTTCAGGGCCGGGCAACGGACAAGTTACCCTTTACTGGGACACTTCAGCCTATGCAGATAATTATGGAGTGGTTTACGGCGTAGCAAGCGGAAATTATGTTTATGGATCTTTGAATATAGGTGGAGAACAGGCAAGGTCATTTACCGTAAGTTATCTTACTCCGGGCGTAAGATATTATTTTAAGGTTTTGGGTATTAGAAACGATACAGCCGGTCCTTTATCAAGCGAAGTCTCGGCGGTAGCAGCGGGAACCGCGGATGGTGGAGTAAAAGTTGCCGTTGGCGGACCTGTTCAAACAGAAGTTTCAGGCGTCCCAACGGGCAAACATCGCCTTATGGCAGTTTCTGGTCCTCAAGTTGGAGAAGTGACTTTATCTTGGCAGCATGCCGATAACGCAGATAATTATCATCTGGTTTATGGTACCGCCCCTGGTAAATACCAATATGGAGCTTTAAGTATTGGTAAGATTACTTCCTTTACAGTCCAGAAATTAGCTCCCGGGACCACCTATTACTTTGCTTTAGTGCCGGTAGTCAATGGTCAGGGTAAATATACCACAGAGGCAGTTTCGGCAAAAGCAAAACCGGTTTATGTGGAAGTGATTGAGACCACTAAAGAGGCTTTAGTGCAGCCTCCATTGCCATCGGCGATAACGACGCCCGAAGCCGATAGCCCTCAACCGATCATTACTATCCCGCCTTTAGAAAGTCCGCAGGCTCCACCGGCCACTCCGGAAACAAACGTGGTTGAACCACCAGCTGAAGAACAACCCGTTTCACCGGTGGAGTGATTTTGGAGAATAACTCTTAAGTTGAAAGAGAATATACCACAAAAGCTTCCTAGGAAAGGAGGCTTTTTTTATGATTAAATTATATTAAAATCTTGTATATTATTTTTTGATACAGTACAATACTTTTCTTATGGGTTCGGTGGTAGAAAAATTATCTGCTGAACGCTTCTTTACCCCTTACTATCATGGAAGGAAGTTGCTTCAGGCAGTTTTACCTCGCGTTTTTCCTTATGAATTCGTTGATTTTCCCGGAAATGAGACTTTTGGCAGGATCGTTGAGAATATCAGAAATGGAAAATGCACAATAGTTTGCCTGACGCATTTTGATAAAGGCGAAGTGCCTGCTTTGACTGGTATGTTTGCCCAAAGGCTTCCTGATGAAATTCTTGCAAGCAAAGTAAAAATTGTATTAGCTGCTTCTTACCATCAAAAACAGGCAGCCGTTTTGGGATTATTAGGCAGTATTGATATGGCATGGATAGTCAATGAAGACACCATGAATCTTGAGAGAGCAAAACAAGAAAAGGAAACGAGGCATGGCGTGATTTTTTCTCAAAAAGCGGTGCCTAAGATACGTCTTGGAATGGGACTTAAAGAATTTGCCGTGAAGGCGCAGGAGGCGATTTATGATAAAAATGGCGGTTTGGTTTTTGTGGCTCTTCAGGCTGGCAGAAGACCTAAGTTAGGTGAACCGGTAGGAGTATTAAGCTTGCTTTTAAGACACGTGGAGAAAGATAAGCCAGATATTGACTATGATGTTTTGATTATCGGTTCGGTTTTAAAAGATGTAGTTTGGGAAACAGGCGATTGGGAAACAGGCAGCCTGCAACAGTTTAAAAGCTGGGCACCTGTAAAAAGTTATGTCGGCAGGAATGGATTTAACATGGGATCTCTTCACGAATTTCGGGCTGGTCCGATTATAAAAAGAAGAGAGTTAATGGAAAAATTAGGGGGCAATTTAAGAAACGCTGATAAATGGGCTTTTGAAATTATTCGTCATTATAGACTTGTTGATGAAGTTTATTTTTAAGACTGCGTATGCCTAAAAGTGAATTTTTAAGGCAGACTGCTTCTTTGGTATGGAGTAAAATTAAAGAAAGATACAGACAACAGACAGAGAAGGTTGGTTTTAATTCTGAAGAAAAAGCTTTATTAGACCAAGCGGAAAAAGGATTAAAAGAACGATACGATAAAAGACGAGTTAAAGAGATTTGCAAAAAACCGCATCTGGTGATTTCTTTTCCCCAGGAATTTGGCGTGCGCGGCATACAGGGAGTAGTTTTGTTTGGTGACGATGTTTCAAGATATGAGCCGGCCGGCATTGAAAGAGGCGACCATCCGGGTATTTTTAAAAGGATAATTAGATTAAACGACAAAAATGATTACTCCCGCGGGATTATGGTTTTTATCAACGATTCCATTCCTCGGTGCTTTTTTGATAAAAATGAGCCTGTTATTTCATATGTCGGCATGGAGTTTTTTTATACACAAGGAAGCAGTCGTCCTAATCATCTCTGGCCGGCTTATATGCCGATAGTTTTAGCTAAAGATGCAGATTCTTCTAAAAAAGACAATCAAAATATTATTGCCGGGAGTGTTATGATAGGAATGATACCCTCACACATTGAACAGGTTGGCCTTATTTTTCCTTGTCCGCGTATAGAACAGTTTTTATATGTTACTGCGTTGAGTTAAATTTAAGAAGATAATCATTATTTCTGGCAAGGAGTATTCTTTTTAAATAATTGTAAATTTGTATAAGTCGTATTATAATATTCTTGGTCTGCCTGGAAAGGAATACACATGTCAGTAGAAGGCGACATTTTATACCGCGGTCAACTACTAAAGCAGGACCAAGAGATTATTCCTTCTAAGATAGAAAATGTATTGAGTTCAGTTAAAGAGGCGATAAAACAAAAGTTTGGATCTTTATCAGAGCAAATTTTAAGACATAATTGCGCCGCCGTTGCTTTTACTCCGGAAATGGGCATGAAGGGAATTGATGGTATAGTTATTATTGGTGATGATACCGACGGTTTAATAATAAAAGAATTTAAGAGTTGTCAAGACCCTTATGAGAGGGTGCTGGAGTTTCAAAAGGATGATGGGGGAGAAGGATACAGATTAGCATTGAATAACGGTAGCGGTCTAGTTTGCTCAACTTTAATCGAAACGCCAATTATACAAGGAGCACAGATTGAGAGAATTTATTACGATGGCGGAGAAAAAATTAACGCTATTTATCCGCTGCTGTGTTTGTTTTCAAAATCAACTTTATTGGCGAAGGAAGAATCTTTGTCATTAGAACATGTGGAAACTTCAATTGCCGAAGGAGTAGTAGTTTTGTTTACTTCAAGGATGAGAGAAGAAGTTAAAACTGCGGCTGATTTTTTCTTCATTAAAGCATTAGAGCATATTGAAACTAAATAAATATTTTTTCCGTTTTGATTTTATAAACTGCAGAGAAACTGGTATACTTTTAACTAACGTGCGTTTAAATTTTTTTGTGTTTAATGAAAATTAAACGCTTAACTAAAGTGGAATAAGCCTAAAAATTGATATATTGATTTATTTTAAATAATATTAATTAACTTTTTGATGTTTACAATAAAATGTTGCCAATAGATTATAAAAATAAAGTCGTGATTTTACTTAAACAGCTTATTTTTCGGGCTCTCAATGATGCTTTTGAAAATAAGACGAAATTTAATTTGGAAAATATAGAAATAGAAAATCCTAAAATAAAAAACTATGGGGATTATTCGACCAATATAGCGATGAAATTAGCCGGTCAATTAAAAATGGAGCCTTGTGATATTGCAAAAATAATTGCCAAAAAAATCAATGACTATATCTTAAATGATATAAAAATAACATTAATACCCGATAGTAAAAACTCTAAAAGAGAAAATATCACCATCTCACAAATCCTGGAAAATGTTGATACAAAAACTATAGGTATAGGTTTTATAAATTTCAAGTTAAAAAAAGAATATCTTATCAGTCAAATTATTCAACTGCTGAAAAATAAAAATCTTGTTTTGACAACAAAAAATGAAAAAAAGAAAATTATGGTGGAGTTTGCTCATCCTAATACCCATAAAGAATTTCATATTGGCCATCTAAGAAACATCTCTATAGGCGAGTCTTTGGTGCGGGTGCTTGAAGCCTGCGGTTTTGAGGTTTTTCGAGCAAACTATGAAGGAGATGTAGGTTTGCATGTAGCCAAGGCAATTTGGGGAGTGAGAAAAAAAATTGAAAATTCAAAATTGAAAATTGAAAATTTAAGACAATTGACACCTGCAAAAAAGGCAGAATTTCTTGGAGAAGGGTATGCTTTGGGAAGCAAAGCTTATGAAGAAGACGAAAAGGCAAGAAAGGCCATTATGGCTTTGAATCTTGCGATATACAAAGATCCTTACAAGGTTGATCTCTGGGAGGAAACCAGAGGTTGGAGTCTGGAATATTTTGACAGCGTTTACAAAAGATTAGGTACGCATTTTGACCGCCTGTTTTTTGAAAGTGAAGTGGAGAAGAAAGGGAGAGAAAAGGTTAAAGAGGCTGTACAAAGCGGAATTTTTATCAAAGACAGCGACGGCTCAATTTATTTTCCGGGTAAAAAATACGGGCTTAATAATTGCGTTTTTGTGACAAAAGAAGGTTACGCGACTTATGAGGGTAAGGAAATTGCACTTGAAGATTTGGAATATCAAACTTTTCCTTTTGATCTTGATATTCATGTGGTAGCCAATGAACAGAAGAATTTTTTTCAAATTGCCTTTGCCGCGGTAGAAAAGCTTTATCCTGTCCAGAAAGGCCGTCAGTACCATCTTGCATATGGCATGGTAAACCTTAAGGGCGGTAAACTTTCATCCCGTACCGGTAACGTGGTGACAGCTGATAAGCTGATCGATCAGGCGCGGGATAAAATCATAAAAATTATTAAGGAAGGTTCAATTGCGGAAAAAGAAAAGATTGCGGAAAAGGTGGCAATAGCCGCTGTTAAATACTCCATGCTTAGGGTCAATCCTAAGATAGATATCGCTTTTGACCTTGCAGAGTCGGTAAGTCTTATGGGTGATAGCGGTCCTTACCTTCTTTATACCTATGCCAGATGTAAAAGCGTGATGAGAAAAGCCGGTTTAGATGGTTTTTCTGACAACTTGTCTGATTTTTCTAGTTCGCTTAATGAACAAAGCGAAGAAGAAATCGCACTTCTTAGGATGCTTTACCTTTTTCCGGAGGTAATTTTAGAAGCAGGGAAAAATATTTTACCAAGTTTAATTTGTAATTATCTTTATGATATGGCTCAAAAATACAACCTTTTTTACCAGAAACACAAGATATTGGGTTCAAATTTCCGTCTTTTTTTGACCTTGAGCACCGCAGAAATTTTAAAACGCGGTCTTTATCTTCTAGGTATTGAAACGGTTGAAAAGATGTGACGCGGGCGGCGAAGATAGTTGGTCTTTCAGGATTAAAATTAGGCAAGGGGAGGATAGAACAACTAAACTTGAGCCTTGACTTCCAATTGTGGAATTATTGCCAAATTAGTTCTAAGAAGTCGCAAAAGTATACCTTGTTGGTTAAGATGACACACCCACTCTTTTTCCCATGGCTGATCAGGTTGGATTTCTTTTCCAAAAACTTTTTCAATTTCCCCTCCTAGGGCTTGTTCATAAAGTTCGCCTAAGCGTTGGTAAACAAAATCAAGATTTTCTATTCGATGCCCTTTTTTTCCTGATTGATAGAAATCAAGGCTGACAATAGTGAGAAGTTCGGCGATTGTTTCTTGCGTGGGACGATAGAGAGATAAATTTTCGCCGTTTTGGTCTATATTTTCAGGCGAAGATGCAGGCCAAAAATAGGTAGGGACATTAAGAACCAAAGCAATGATTTCTCGTGACTGGTTGTTTACCGTGATAAGTGCCGGCGCCACTTGGAATTCAGCCACATAGGTAGGATAATCAGGGCTTTGAGAAATTTGAAGAGGCGGCCCAAAAACCACCTGACCTTGTTTTTCGGAATTAGAAAGATGGACTTGGAAATTTTCAGGTAGATGTTTTGGATAAATGCAGTCCATACCCAAGACGCCATTTTTTATTCGTTCTAAGTCAACTTGCACCCCTTCCATTTGTTTTAAATATTCATCTGCTATATAAAAGGGAAAATCAGCTTGATTTGTGTTTTGAGGAACCCCAATTCCTACTTGAGGGAAAGAAGCTCTGACGATTTTTGATGGTTCACCTTCAAACTGAAAATAGCCGTAGTAATTAGTAAAACCGCCGGGAGCAAGCATCATGAGCTCCGGATGCGCTCGTCCTTCTGTTTTTAGCACATCAAGAAAAGAGATATGATTATTTGCTGCTAATTCTAAAATCGCTTTTAGAAATACCTCTCTTGGGTTAGTAGAATTATTTTCTACCATAAGAAAAAGTGTTTTTTAAATTAAATAATGGCCTATAATAAATGATTATAAACATCTTGTCAAGTTAGGAGCTTAGGGACAACTTAGCAACTTATTTGGATTGTGTTAAAATATTTTCATGAATATGGTACAAAATGACCTTAGTCAAAATATCGTAACGACTGTTTACCTGCTTTTTTCTCACAACTATATTGCTTTTGCCTATTTCATTGGTCTTGTTATTGGAATTACGCTTGCCATTTATCGTCCTTCCCGTTTTGCCATTTTTATCCTTTTGGGTTTTGCTATTCTTCTTTTTTCTTTCGAATATGACAAGCATATTATTGAGGGTTTTCGTGAACAGACAATCAAATCATTTATCACTGATAAGCCGCATTTTAGACTGCAAAGGATTATTGATGTCGTGATTTCGGAAATTCTGCCTATTATCTTTTACATCACCGGTTGGGCTTTTATATTTCTTTCCCTTATTTATGCAGGGCTTAAGATTGACAAGGACAGAAAATAGGAGTTTATTGTATTAATATTTTATTAATAAGAGTAGAAAGTAAAGCGATTACAACCGCTGCGAAAATAGCCGTAAAAAAAGAATTTATGTGAAAGCCGGGAATAAGACTTGAGGCTATTATAAGGAGTACAGCATTAATCACAAAGATAAAAAGTCCAAGCGTGATCAGTGTTGCAGGCAGGGTAAGAAATATCAAAACTGGCTTGACCAAAGCGTTTAGGAGGGCTAAAACTAAAGCCACCATGATGGCAGTCATAAACGAATCAATTTTGAAACCCGGGACGATATAGGTTGTTAAAATCAGGATAAAAGCTCGGATCACAAGTTCAGCCAAAAGTTTCATAATCTGATTATAGCATATTTTACCCCTTGTATCTTAAGGGGTCTTTTTGTATCATATTCTACTATTAATTCTTACTTTTTTCTTTTATGGAATACCAGAGGCAGGTATTGCCAAAGGGTTTAAGGCTTCTTACCATCCCCATGCCCGGCGTGCAGTCGGTGACGGTGATGCTTATGGTTGGTGCCGGCAGTCGTTATGAGGAAAAGGAAATAAACGGTATTTCCCATTTTCTCGAACATATGGCTTTTAAAGGGACCGTCAAGCGGCCGACCGCCCTTTCTATCTCCAGTATCATTGATGGCATTGGCGGTGAGTTTAACGCTTTTACCAGTAAAGATCATACAGGCTACTATATTAAAGCAGCTGCCAAGCATTTACCGCTTCTTTTGGATGTTCTTTCCGATATGCTTCTCCATTCAAAATTTGATCCAGTTGAGATAGAGAAAGAAAGAGGCGTGATCATTGAAGAAATTAACATGTATGAGGATACTCCTATAAGGAAAATTAGCGATCTTTACGAGAACCTTTTATACAAAGATACCAAACTGGGTCGTGATATCGCCGGCAGAAAAGAGGTAATAAAACGGGTGAAAAGAGAAGATTTTCTTGCTTACATTGACCGTTTTTACCGCGCCAGCAATACGATTGTGGCGGTTGCAGGAGGGATTGGCCAGCAATCAAAAGGCGAGAATCAAAAAGTGACAGAAAGAGAAATTAAGGAATTAGTTTATGAATATTTGGGAAGCTGGAACGGAAGAGAAGTAGAAAAAGTTGAGAGGATAGATGATAGCCAAAAAAAGCCCGGACTGCTTGTTAAATATAAAGACACCCAACAGGCGCACCTTTGTCTTGGATTCCGTTCTTATTCGCTTACTGATCCTAGAAGGTTTGCTCTTTCTGTTTTAACTAGTATTTTAGGCGGCGGGATGTCTTCAAGGTTGTTTATTGAAGTGAGGGAAAGAAGGGGATTGGCTTACTATGTCCGTTCGACAAATGAGCAATATGAAGACGTGGGGAATTTTGTCACTCAAGCTGGTGTAGACACAGTGAGAATTGAAGATGCAATTAAAGTGATGCTTGAAGAGTTTGTTAAGATTAAAGAAGAGAAAGTGACAGCCGAAGAACTTGCAAAAGCCAAAGAATACGTTAAGGGTAGATTTACTCTTGAACTTGAGGATAGCCGCAACGTGGCTGCCTTTTTTGCCAGCGAAGAACTTTTGGAGGATGGGATATTGACACCTGAAGAAATAATGAAAAAGATTGATGCGGTAACCACAGATGAAGTTTTAACGGTAGCTAAAGATATGGTCAGACAAAACACTCTTAATCTTGCTATAATAGGACCTTATAAAGGAGAAGAAAGATTTTATAAATTGCTTAAGCTTAACTAATTAGATTACTTAGAGAAAAACTATATGGAAAAAACAGTCATACTCATAAAACCAGATGCAGTAAAAAAAGGTGTAATCGGCAAGATTATCACACGTTTTGAGAAAGAGAATTTTGTTCTAGTCGCCGCCAAGTTCCTTCGTCTTCCCGATGATCTTTTGGATGAATGGTACGCTCACCATAAAGATAAAAACTTTTATCCGGAACTTAAAGCTTTTATGACCTCCACTCCGGTAATGGCTATGCTTTGGGAAGGAAAAGATATTGTTTCCCGTGTAAGATTGCTTTGCGGCCCAACAGATAGCAAGAAAGCAGCAAAGGGGACTATCAGGGGTGATTTCGGTAGCGACATCCAGCAAAATGCCATTCATGCGTCAGAAAACGAAGAAGCGGCTAAGCGGGAAATGGACCTTATGTTTCTTCCTCACGAAATCCACGAGTATAAAAGATAACAACCTAAAATAATTTTTAATCAAATCCTGTTCTACTTACCGGTCCTGCCTCTTTTGTCTTTGGATAATTGATGAGGACGCCGTTTTGGATCAGGTGCCAAAGCGACCAGATATCTTCAGCATCGATAATATTTCCACTTTTTCCATGGCGCGAAAGCGATTGTATATTAACCTTATTTATTCCTTTTCTGACAATATCTTTTGCACATCTTGGGCAGGGGATTACTTGAGTCGTGAGATCTCTTTGGATGATTTCTTCCTCATCAATGGGGAGAATTTCTGCCTCTTCCTCTACCCATGGATTATCTGTTTGAAATCTGTATTTTATAACCGGAGCGTTGCCAAAAGGATTGAATCTAACCTCGGCTACCTGAAGGTTTTCTTGAGAAACACCTTTATTGTTAAACTGTCTTAGGAGAGATAAAGCATATTCTTCCCAAGTAAATAGTACTACTTCAGTGCAACCGGCAAGCGAATTGGGGCAATTTTCTTTTCCGCTTTGAAAAGTTCTAGTGTCTTGGTCAAAACCTCTCAGACAGATGATTTTCTTTTCGCCAAATAATCTGCCTAGGTCGCGACAGGAATAAATTTCTCCTTTAAATCCTGAAAAATTTTTCCTACCGGCGATTTGCGCAGCTTTTTTTATATTTTCTGCTTTTGAATACTCGCGGATATGGGCGGTTGTAGCCATGGGCATGCCATTTCTAGCAAATATCGTTACTTTGCCATAGACGGTTACGATGCTCATCGCGCCATAAACATCTTTGATACATAAAGATTCTGGATGGATCGCGCGCGCTTCGCTAAGAATATTATCGGTATCCGAAACCGTGTTTTTTTCACGGACAATTTCCTGATGGTCAAGGAGAAATTTTTCAAGAACAGGAAGATAGGGACCATTTCGTAGAAAAACTGCTATTTCTGCAAGCTGTGCATCATCAAGCTCGTATTGTATAGGCGAAGGAACATATCGTTCAAAACTCGACATAAAAATCAAAATTCAACCCAAATTCAACCCCGGGAGTTGAATGGATTATCATAACAATCTATTTATGATCGTAATGATTTTCTCAAGCGGTAAACCGATAACGTTGCTGATAGAGCCTTCGATTTTGGTGATAAAATCTTGAGCAGAAGCTATTGCGTATCCGCCGGCAAAACGGGTGTAATCTGTTATCGATAGATATCTTTTGATATCTTCTTGTGAAAGAGTGCGAAAGGTGACTCGGCTTACTGCATAATCTTGGTTGATTTCTAATTTGCTTAAATCACCTAAGTTTGTTCGCCGAAGCCTCGGCGAGGGCGAATCACTCATGGGAAGATGGGAGGAATATCTGATTGTGTAGATAGCCGTGACAAATTTATGCGTCTTGCCTGAAAGAGTAGAAAAGATGCTTATTGCATCTTTATAATTCTTTGGTTTGCCAATGAGCTTTCCATTGATTATACCGCCGCTGTCAGCTGAAATAATTAACATATCTTGTAATTTGTTCTCGTTTGATCTTTTTTGATCAATTAGTTTTTTACAGACGTCTTCGCCTTTCAGTTTGGCCCGAAGTTTAAGAGTCGCAAGCGGAGTTTTATCAATGATTTTTTCCTCATTGATTTGACTGGGAATTATTTCAAAAGGAATCTTAAGATAGGAAAGCAATTCTTTCCTGCCTTTTGAGGCTGATGCAAGAACAAGACGCATAATTAGCTTTTTATTTTATCAAATTTGCAAAACCAGTTCTAAAATTTATCCTTTATGCTTTCTTGTTTTAATGCGCCGCTGATAATTTTTTTGCAGGAATCGCATTTTGCTTCTAGCATTTATATTGATTGATCCGATTGAAGAAAGAGGTATATATATAAGGAAAATTCAAAATAGGAAAGATTTTTTTATACAAGAGAGATAAAATATTTAAACCAATAATGGTTTTTAACTATCTTTTTAGCTGGCAGAAGAGTTGTATAATTTTTGGCTAAGACACACGGAAGTTCTTCTATTAAAAGACGTTTTTTTGGTCGGAGTGTAGGGAATTGAACCCTATGCCTCTCGGTCCCGAACCGAGCGTTCTACCGATGAACTACACTCCGTATTTTAGTATTTTATCATCTTCGTGCTAGAATAAGAATAAGTGGTTCCAAGCAAATTGTTTAAATTTAAGAAAAATAAATTTTTTTAAGTAAAAGTGCCGTAAAGATCTGCCGTCGTAGCTCAACGGACAGAGCAAACCCGTCCTAAGGGTGAGGTTGGAGGTTCGATTCCTCTCGACGGCGCCAATGACCCAGGAAAAACTTAAATTTATCATTTTGCGCACTTTAGGAAATTTTTTCGTCCTTTTTGCCGCTTTTGGAATAGCGATGACTTTTGGTCCGGTTATTTATCTTGAAGCTTTATATTATTTTAACGCGGCAAGAAATATAAGATATGTAACTAAAAGCAGTCAGTTAGAGAAAAAAGACGGTCAACCTGTTTTTGAAATCGAGCCTGCTGATTTGTCTCCTACGCCTAAATTTACACTTTTTGGCCAATTGACAGGCGGTAATAAAACAGAAATTCTCTCTCCGGTTTCGTCACGTTTTGGTTTGATTATACCAAAGATCGGCGCCAACGTTGAAATATTTCCCAACGTGGATGCAGCCAATCCCCAGATCTATCTTCCTGTTTTGCAAAAGGGAGTAGCTCATGCGGCAGGGACGGTTTTTCCCGGCGTTTCCGGCAATATTTATCTTTTCGCTCATTCCACAGACGCTTTTTGGAATGTGGGTCGCTATAACGCGGTTTTTTACCTTCTTAATAAACTGGAAAAAGGAGATGAAATAGATATTTTTTCAAATGGCGTAAGACATATCTACAAAGTGACAGAAAAAAAGATAGTTAATCCTTCAGAAGTAGAATACCTTACAAAACCTCTGCCGTATGAGCAATTAACTCTTCAAACATGCTGGCCTCCCGGGACTACCTTAAAAAGACTTATCGTGATTGCAAAACCAGAGCGCGATTTACCTTAAATCTAATTCGTAGAGATTGGGAAGAGATTGAGGCTTGTTAAAACTGGTGAGGATAGCCAGCTTGCCGTCAGAAGGAAGAGGAAAAATAATATCATCCAAGAATGGTCCGGTGTAAACTGTTTTTTTGTTCGTTCCGTCGTAATCTACGATATATATCGTATCTTTTTCTATCATTAAGATATGTTTTGAATCAGTATACCAGAGAAGAGATTTTGGGCTGTTAATTTGTTTTTTGTCAACCAAAAAATAGTTTCTGTCCTCTTTGACATCGTAGATATAATACTTGTCTTTTTCAAGGTTTCTTGTTTCCATTGTGGGATTACTGCCAATTAAAGGAGGCGTAATGACTTTCGTTAATGCGGCTGAAGCGGAAGCAAGATAGAGAACTTTAGTTTCATCAGGAGAAAAATGTATATCAGTAGTCTTTTCCCGCAGGATTTCGGAAATCTCCTTTGGCAAAGCGTCAAGTTGTTTATTGAGATTTTCGTTGGTAAGAAGTTGCCATTCCGTTAAAATAGTAGAAAGATTGTTAGTGACGTCTAAAGGAAAAGTTTGAAGCGTATCAGCGACAAAAGAATAAGCTGACTTGACGGTTTCTTTATTATTCTTATCAATTGTGCTTATTGTCATGATAATAATTTTTTCATCGGGCGACCAGAGAAGTTTGGCATTTTCCCACTCATAGCTTATGTTTGTTTGAAAGATTTGTTTGGGCTCGCTTCGTCCACCCAGAGAGTTGCTTCGCAGATCCTGCACCCAGATGCCGGTTTTCGGCTTGATAAGGCTAGTTGATGAAGCCTCTGCTTGAGGGATGATGTAAGCTACTTTATTGCCGCTTGCGGAAAGGGAAGGATTTTTAATTCCCGTTATGGTAATAGCGCGCAAAGAAGGATTATTAGGGATAAGAAGAGCGTCGATCTGGCTGACTATTTCTGCTTGGATACGGATGTTTTTTTCCCACGGCTGATAGCCTTCTTTACTGATTCGCACATGATACCAGCCTGGAGGAAGAGAAATAGAAGCGTTTGTGGCGGAAGTAAGTTTATCATCTATGTAGATGGATGATTTTTCTGGATAAGAAGAAACTGAAAGAATGCCTGTTTGAGAGAGGGTTTTTTGATTAAAGTTAAAGCGGTAGCCGCGCCCATAGGAGATAATGATTATCGCTAGTCCCGCAATTAAGGCAATGACTAAAATTGAATATAGGAGGCGTCTTATCATAAAAATATTATATCAAAAGGATTGTAATTATAACACGGGCAGGGTAGAATAAATAAATTAACACTTAAAAAAACAACCTTATGCTTTTTAAGCGTCTTGGTATTGATTTGGGTACGGCAAATTCACTTGTTTACCTAGCCGGAGAGGGAGTGGTGTTAAATGAACCCACAGTAGTTGCTGTGGCAATTGAAGATAACCGAGTGGTAGCGGTAGGTAATGAAGCAAAGGAAATGCTTGGAAGAACACCTGGGAATATTGTGGCTATGCGGCCAATGAAGGAAGGTGTGATTGCTGATTATGTGGTAACAGAAGCTATGCTTAGATATTTTATCGATAGGGTTTGCGGCAAAACCCGTTTTTTCAAGCCTGAAGTGATGATTTGTGTTCCCGCCGGATGCACACAGGTAGAAAGAAGAGCTGTGATGGACGCTACTCTTTCTGCCGGAGCAAAAAATGTTTATCTTATCGAGGAGCCTTTGGCTGCAGCGATTGGAGCAAAAATTCCGATTGCTTTGCCATCGGGTAATATGATTGTAGATATAGGCGGCGGATCAAGCGAAGCGGCCGTGATCTCACTCGGAGGCGTGGTCGTCCATAATTCAGTCAGGGTAGCCGGAACAAAATTAGATGAGGCGATTACCACTTATGTCAAAAAGAAATACAACCTTATCATCGGAGAGCGCATGGCAGAGGAGATAAAGATCCAAATAGGCAGCGCTATCGCACCGAGCGTTCTTGGAAAACAAAGCGGAGAAAATGCAAATCTTAAGATAGAAGTGCGAGGAAGAGATTCAATTTCCGGATTGCCAAGGATGATAGAATTGACGAGTGAGGAGGTGGCTCATGCCTTATCTGCCTGCTTAAATAGCATTATAGTAGGTATAAAAGCCGTTTTAGAAAATACTCCTCCAGAACTTGCTTCCGATATCATCGATAAGGGAATTATGCTGTCCGGCGGTACAGCACTTCTTCGAAATATTGACAAACTGATTATGAACGCCACAGGGGTGCCGGTGCATATCGCTGAGGATCCTTTGCTTTGTGTTGTGCGCGGTACGGGTGTCGCTTTGGAAAATCTGGAGCTTTACAAAAGGAGTATCGTAAGAAGATAATCCTATATTAATTATATTAATGTCTTATAAAAATCACTTATATTTTTTCCTCAATTACTATATTTGTAAATATTAAAACTTATAATAAAATAGCAATAAAGTACTAATTTATCGTAGAATATCATTCATAAAATAAAAATTTTATCTTATAAAAAGAACTTAAATTAAATAGACAAAAAGTACTCATAAATATTATTTCAGACGCTTTTAATTTTTATAAATTTTGACCGATAATAAATATTATGGAATATTTTTGTGAAAACGTATTAGGAATAAATTTCACGACTCTAAAAAAGAAAAATATCCTAGAGAAAATCGAAAAATACATAAAGAAAGATCAAATTTCAAGCCGCAAATTACAGAAAAAATTGATTAGACCATTGATAATTTTTACTCCTAACCCGGAAATTGTCATGTTTGCCCAAAAAAATCCATTTTTTAGAAAGATTGTCAATTCGGCACAAATCAACATACCTGACGGGGCGGGGATAGTTTGGGCGCTAAAAAAAATCCATAATCATAAAGTCAAAAGAATCAGCGGAGTTGATTTAATGGTTGACCTTTGCGAAATGGCAGCGAAAAAGCGCGTTATAATAGGACTTATAGGTGGAAGAGATAAAGTAGCACTCAAGACTGCTGAGTGCTTACGCGTGAAAATACCAGGCGTGAAAATAATTGTTTTTCCGGCGCCGGAAATTAAACTAGTGGAAGAATTAATTAATGATAATAAAAAAATAAATATAGATAAGAGAGAAAACAAAAAGATACTTAATACCAAATATTTAATAATTAATCCGAGAGGAAAGCAAAACAAAGAAACAGAAAAATACTTTGGTTCATTATTAAAAGAAATACGCAGTAGGAAAATTCAGATTCTCTTTGTTGCGTTTGGTTTCCCTAAGCAGGAATACTTTATAAAAATTATCAAAGACATTGACGATCGGCAATCAAAAAACATAGCAAAGGAACCTTTAATCTTAATGAGTGTAGGCGGAGCTTTTGATTATATTTCAGGTCGTATTCCGAGGGCTCCCCAATGGATGAGAGATGGGGGAATGGAATGGCTATACCGTCTTATGCTTGAACCTTGGAGATTGTTGCGCCAGATTAAGGGATCAGAGTTTTTTTTAAGAGTATTATTACAGCATTGATCAACACTTAACAATTTTTTCTTTCGTATCCGCAGCATGATCCTCTTGTTTCGGCGTTGCAGAATGAAGCTTCGGAATCGCCGCAGACAATTTATTTTATTTTTATTTTCAGCGTCCGGTAGCTCCATTCAACTCCCGAGGTTGATTTGGTTTTCCGTTTTTGTTTTTGGGAAAGTAAGCAAAGCGAAGATACATAAGTATTAAACGGTGGGCGATTATCTCCCAGGAGAATTTTTGTTCAACAATACGTCTTGCGTTTTCTGCCATCTTGAGGTGTTTTTCTTCATTTGATAAAAGCAGGTTGACCTTTTCAGCAATTTCACTGGCATTTCTTGGCCGGACGAAATAGCCGTTTACGCCGTCTTTGACAGCCAAAGGTATACCGCCTTTTCTCGTGACCACTACTGGTGTTTTGCTTGCCATTGCTTCCAAAATTACCAATCCCAGAGGTTCATCCCAGACGCTTGGCGCCACAAAGACAGAGGCACGTTTATAAAACTTATTAAGTTCATTGGAGTTGCCGAGATGACCGATAAACCGGATATTAGTAAGCTTGTAGTCTTTTACTCTTTTTTCCAAATCCCGTCTTTCGGGTCCTTCACCCAAGATTATTATTTCTGCTTGAATTTTCCGCGCGGCCTTGATAAGGTACTTGACCCCTTTATAAGTAGTAAGTTTGCCGGCAAATAGGACAATTTTTTTACCATGGAGACCGTATTTTTTATCAATATCGGAGGTATTTAAATCAGGATTAAATTTTTTCAAATCCACACCGCCGGGAATGACTCGAACAACAGAGCGAAACTCGTCGCCAAAAATCTTAAAAAGCCATTCTTTTGTCCAAAAAGAATTAGGCAATATTCTTCTTGCCCGTCTTAGGGCGTCGCTGGTAAGAGCAAGATATCTTTTATCCTTTTGTACGGTCGGCAGTTCCGAGCCGTGGATAGTGATAATATAAGGTATTTGATAAATGCCCTTCATGACTCTTGCTGTCCAAGAAAGAGGAAAAGCATGATGGACATGGATGATGTTGGGATTGAAAGATTCAACTGCCGCTCCGACAGATTCAAGAAAATTTTGATAAATTTTTGTTAATTCTTTGTTAGTGAGTTGGTGATACAAAAGGCACTTCGGCCACTCGGGGTGTCCGGTAAAAGCAACGGGAAAAGGCATTTTTAATGGAAAAAGAGCAACGTTGGGAATGCTTCTTGTTTCGGGAGCGACCATTCCAACTTTGAAGTGCTTGCCGACAGTTGACGCTAGATATCTTGCGTAAGTGCCGGATCCAGAACCCCAAAGAGGAAAACTCTGCAGATAAAGAATTCGCATATTGAGGCTATTGTAATAAAACTTTTGCAAAAATCAATCAGGAAAAAGTCTTGACAAAACAAACAGTTTTTTTTACTATATTAAGTTATATTAAAGATAAATCTATGAAAAATAGCCTTAACCAAACCATTGTTGGCCTTATTATTCTTATCGGCCCTCGCGCGGTTTGGGAGGCTAATTTGGAAAAGTAAGCGCAAAAATTTATTATTAAAATTAACCTCCCAGACCAAAAGGGAGGTTTTTTTATGGAGAGCAGGCGTGCAAAGCATGTCTTAATCTTCCAAATCCACCGAAGTCCCGCTTGTGGCGGGACGAAGGAGGATTATGAAAGGCGGGTGAAAAATATGGCATTGTCAGTAGAAAATAGGAAAACATTTTTGACAAAAGATGTTTTTTCTAAAATTAATGAGCCGGCTAATTATAGAAATAAACCAGCGGGCGGGCAGGAACCGTTTTTAAAAAGAGAGTCCGAGCAGGATGAACCATCTAAGTTTTTTCCATCCAAGGTATTGGATTATTTGGATGGAAGAGTATCAGTAAGATTTTAAAATTATAAAATTAGTAAGATTTTAAAAGGAGGAAAATTTTATGGGAGAAATACTAAGATGCGCCAGCGGATTTTTTCCACCATCTGAAACATCTGAAAATAAAAATTATGTTAGAGGAAACGGTAGTGAAGGCAATGGTAATAAAGGAGGAGAGTTTATAAGTTATTTGCCGGTCACAGCAGAAACGATTGCACTGGCCATAAAAGGAGAAGTGACTGTAAGAGGTCGTAACAATGTAAATGGGGTCGAAGTTTTCGTTGTCGCAACATCAAAACTACCTTATGAACAAGAAATGTAGATGGTAAGATTTATCCTTTTCCTGTTATAATAATATTAACACTTTCTTATTTCTAAATTGCCGTTTTTGCTATGCGCATTGCTATTCTTGGGTCAGTGGTTCTTCCCGTGCCGCCGCCAAAACAGGGCGGGACAGAGTGGATTGCTTACTATCAGGCTAAGGGACTTTCTGATTTAGGTCATAAAATTATTCTTTTTGCCGCGCGCGGATCTGTCCAAGGTGAAAATTACGAGCTTTTTGAGGTAGGAAGAGATACGCTGGTTGAGCCCAAGCTTTCTTCGGTTAAACCCGATCAAGATTTGTTTGGGATTTCTTCTTTTGCCTCACCTGCTTTGCAAAGTCACTCTCCGCGCGGTCAGGCTATTATTGATCAGGCTATAGATACAGAGTCTTCCCGCGGTCTTCGCAAGGAAAATGTATATCTTGCTGAAGTGATAGAGGAGTTGATTAAGCGTAAAGACGACTATGATATCATACTTAACAACATGCGCGGAGAAGCGGTCTTATTGCCGCTTGCGAAAATGTTAGACAAGCCTTTTGTGAACATTATGCATCTTCCATTATTTAGAGAGCTTGCCGATTTATTTTCTAAATACAACACTCATATCATTACCGTCAGCAATGCCCAAAGGAATAATTTTCCCGGCTTGAATTATTTAGCCACGATTTACAATTGCGTGGATACAGACAAATTTCTTTTTGAGGCTTCCCCGCAGGATTATCTTCTTATGATGGGGACAATCGGCCGGCACAAAAACCAGAAAGCGGCTATTAAGGTGGCTAAAAATTTAGGGATGAAACTTATTTTAGCCGGCAAAATTCGTGATTTTGATTATTATAAAGAATTAGAGAAAGATATAGACGGAGAGAAAATAAGGTGGGTAGGTGAGTTGGGTTTTGAGGAAAAATTAAGGCTTTATCAAAACGCCAAGGCTCTCCTTTTTCCCGTGCTTTGGGAAGAGCCTTTTGGTTTGGTGATGATAGAAGCGATGGCTTGCGGTACACCCGTGGTTGCCTATAAAAACGGGGCAATTCCTGAAGTGATAGTTGATGGAGAGACTGGTTTTGTTATAGAAAATAATACTGAAGAAGAAATGACAGAAGCGGTTAAAAAAATAGACACGATTAAAAGAAAAAACTGCCGCAAACACGTGATGGAAAATTTCACGGTTGAGAAGATGGTGAGGAATTATGAAGCGGCGCTGAAGAAAATTTTACCAAAATAGAGTAGAGTTTTATCCTTTATACTTGACGCTTAATATTTTATATTCTAATTTAGATTATGAAAATTGCTCTTTTGGCTCCACCATATTTGCCTGTGCCGCCAAAAGGTTACGGCGGGACGGAACGCATCGTCCATTATCTTGCTGAAGAATTGGTAAAAAAAGGATACGAAGTAACCTTGTTTGCCTCTGGTGATTCAAAGACTTCTGCCAAACTTTTTTCCACTTTTCCAAAATCATTAGGCAACAGCGGCGAAATTAAAAATAAGCCGCTTTACCCTTTGCTTTCATATGTAGATTGTTTTTCCCGAGCTTCTGATTTTGACATTATTCACAATCATGCGCAATATTACGCCATGTTTCTTGCTGATTTAGTAAAAACGCCAGTCGTCCATACTATCCACGGTTCATTTGCCAAAGGAGAGGTTCCGGAAGATAAAAGGATGACGCTTGAGCGTTTTCGCCACCATTTTTTTGTCAGCATTTCCTATAATCAGCGCGAATCCCTGCCTGATCTTAATTGGGTAGAGAATGTCTATAATGGATTGGATATTTCCGAGTATCATTTTTCTCCCCAGAAAGGGGATTATCTTCTTTGGGTTGGTCGCATTACCGCAAAAAAAGGCCCGGTTGAAGCCATCAAAGTTGCCAAAAAATTGAAAATGAAACTTAAAATTGCCGCAGTGGTTGATCCGGTAGATCGTGATTTTTTCACAAATGAAGTGTTGCCTTTAATTGATGGGAAATTTATAGAATTTATCGGAGAAATTCCTGAAAAGGAAAAAAGAGATATCTATAGTCATGCCTACTGCACTTTATATCCTATCCGTTGGCATGAGCCATTTGGGTTGGTAATGGTGGAATCAATGGTCTGTGGGACTCCAGTTGTCGCTTTTGAGATGGGCAGCGTGCCTGAAGTTGTTATAGACGGCAAAACAGGATATATTGTTTCAAATGTTGAAGAAATGGTCAATGCGGTTAAAAAAATCGACAAGATAGACAGGAAGCTTTGCCGAAAGCATGTTGAAGAGAAATTTACATTGGAAAAAATGGTTCAAGGATACGAAGGTGTTTACAAAAAGATACTGTCTAAGTCGCTTAAATAAATTAATTCATTATGAAAATTTTATTTGCCGTCTGGGAAATTGCGCCCTTTTTTAGATTCGGCGGATTAGGCGATGTGGCCCGAAGTCTCCCTTCCACTTTGAGAGAATCAGGGGTAGACATTCGCGTGATCACGCCTTACTACAACGCTGTAAAACTTGGCAGGTTAAAAAGAACTTATAAAGGCGCTTTGAAGGTGAGTTATAACGGTCGGCAGGCGAAGATTGATGTTTATGAGGTGCTTCATCCATCAGGCAGGTTTCCTGTTTATTTTATAAAAAGCGAAAAATATCTTGATGTAGCCCGCGGAATTGATACTTTTGCCTTTTTTGATAGGGCGGTAGTTGATCTTGTAAAAACTAACATGCTTGATTTTTTCCCTGAAATTATTCATTGCAATGACAACCACGCTGGTTTTATACCGCTTCTTATCAAGGAGGAAAAACTACCTATTAAGACAATTTTTACTATCCATAATCTTGCCTATCAGGGCAGGACTTCAAAGGAGATTTTGGGAAAACTTAATCTTCATGAAAAAGGAAAATTGCTTGCTTGGGAAATAAAAAGCCGACAGGTTAATATGCTTATGGAAGGCATCATCCATGCTGATATCGTTAATACCGTTTCCCCTACTTACGCGAGGGAAATCATGACAGAGGAAGAAGGCTGCGGGCTTGAAGATATTCTTCGCGGCAAAGAGGGAAGAGTGTTTGGAGTTTTAAACGGTATAGAGATAAACAGATCCTACCTTCGCAAGCTTCACTTTGATGGATTTGACAGGGTAGATACCAATCTTTTGCAAAAGAAAAAAAACGAAAACAAGTTGTACCTGCAAAAAAAATTGGGATTTAAAGTTTCAGAAAAAATTCCGCTTTCGTGTTTTATCGGCAGATTTGATCCCTGGCAAAAGGGTTTGGATATTTTGCATAAGATGCTTCGGCGTATAGATTTATCGCGTTATCAATTTACCATTCTTGGTGCTGGCGACCACGACTGGGAGGAGCGTTTTCAGTGGCTGGCTAAATTTTATCCCCGCAACGTAGCTTGTCACTTTAAGTTTGATGAGAGTTTGGCTTACAGACTTTATGCTTCATCTGATTTTATTCTTATTCCTTCCAAATATGAACCGTGCGGGCTGGTGCAAATGAGGGCGATGTATTTTGGCACTATTCCTATCGCGCATAAAACAGGCGGACTGATTGATTCGATCAAAAATGAAATAAACGGTTTTCTTTTTGAAAAGTATTCTTCGGAGGTGCTTGAGAATACATATAAAAAGGCGATAAAAATATATCAAAACGATAAAAAGAAAATGCATGAATTGATGAAAGAAGCAGTTGGCGCGGATTTCTCTTGGAAAAAAAGCGCAGGAGAATATCTTGTCCTTTACCAGAAACTGATTAACGGAGAATTTTAATCTCATTAATTCTTATAAAAACTCTTGAAATTATTAGTGCGACGGTTTAGCGTGAATACAATCTTTTGTGGTAAGATTGGTGCATGAGAAGATTCCGTTTAGTTGCTCTCGCCGGGACTTTTGATCATCTTCATAAGGGGCATGAGATGTTTATCTCACAAGCCTTAAAAATTGGTGATAAAGCTCTTATAGGCTTGATGTCGGATGAATACCTCAAAAAGAAACTCCAAATTCCAGACTTTAGATCTCAAATAAATTTTAAAATCCAAAATTTTCAGATAAGAAAAAAGACGCTCGAAAAATTTTTAAGACAAAAACGATTTTTGGACAGGGCGGAAATAATAGAAATTGATGATCTTTACGGCCCGGCGATAAAAAGAAATGACATTGAAGCTTTAATTGTAACAAGAGAGACGCTTAAAAGAGGAAGATTGGTGAATAAAAAAAGAAAAGAATTAGGGCTTAAGCTTCTTAAGATTATTAAAGTTCCTTTGATTACAGCAGAAGATAAAAAGAGAATTTCATCAATGCGGATAAGACTTGGAGAAATAGACAGGCGGGGAAAAATATTTATGAAAATTACGAAAAGATTTTCTCTATCAGAAGAAACAAAACAGAGATTAAAAAAACCGCAGGGTATTTTTATCAAAGGCGATCCGCAAGATTATAATAAAGTAGTTAAAAACCTCAAAAAGATTGTTGCAAAAATCCATCCTTTATTAATTAGCACTGTTGGTGATGAAGTGACAAAATTATGTAATGAGATTGGTATAAAGCCTCATTTAGCGATCTTCGACTACAAAGTAAACAGAAAGATAAAATATAGGTCACTTGAAGAGTTGGGTTTTACGAAAACCTATTATCAGTCTCATTCTCCGATGGTCCTGCCGCTTGGCAGGCCCAAATCGTGCTCGCCCGCCGATTGGTCGACTGCGGCGCGCTTTGGGTCTGCCCTCCTTGCGTCACCCATTCTTGATGATTTTCATAATGTTTATGTTGTCAGAAATCCTCCAGGTTGTATTACTATGAAACTGATTGATGCAGTTAGAAAATCTTATAAAAGATATATACAGGAAGGTAGACAGCAACTTATAAAAATTATCGGCGAAGATGATCTCTCTGGTGTTCCTGCGATATTATTGGCTCCTTTGGGATCAGTGGTTATTTATGGTCAACCTTATGAAGGAATAGTCGTGGTGTCAGTGACAGAAGAAAAGAAAAGCGAGCTGGTGAAATTATTAGTCTCTTGACATTATCTGCTTTGAGTATCTATTATGTAAATAATGGCAAGCAAAAAATTGGAATTATCAAAAGTCCCAAAATCTCAAGAAGAGTTGAAGAAATCGTCTGCAAAGATAGATGACTTTTCTAATGAAAAGAATCTGAAAGAAAAAAACAACCCCATTGTTATTGGATTGATAATTTTCCTGCTGGGAATAGTGATAGGTGTTTTTTCCGCCAAAAATCCCTTTGGCAATCTGATAGGGAAAAAAACTTCTCCGGAATCTTCTCAATGCAGAACTATTGCCAAAGTGAAAATAAATCCTTCTCAAATTGTGCTTTCTGCTAAAGATCCGCCGCTTGAGCTTTCGGCGTTGGCTTATGACGCTTCTGATGAAGCCATTTTTTCGGGGGTAAATTACGAGTGGGGAATGAGTTCTACTACCGGTGTGGGCACTCTTCGGCCCAACAAAGACCTAGCCACTTTTATCCCGCAAAAAATTGGAAAAGGCGACCTGTTTGTCAAAGCAGCCAATAACTGCACCAAAGAACTGGTGATTGGTTCAATCCCGGTGACAGTAGAAGATGAAAATATAGTTAAAGATCTTGTTTCTCCGACTGGCGCGGCAAATGAGGCGCAATAAAATTTTAAGACTAATTTTCTAAAAACCTCAAAAGTAAAAATATTAAATTAAATTTAATTCGAAATCAGCTTATTGTAAACTACATAGACAATTAATTGATTAGTTTTTTATTGTATAATTAATTTATGATCTATCTGGGAAGCGACCACGGCGGCTTTAATCTTAAGGAAAAAATCAAAAAGTGGCTGACACAGTGGGGATACGCGTGGGAGGATATGGGCAATACTTTTTACGATAAAGATGATGATTATCCAAAGTTCGCTTTTCTGGTTGCGAAAAAAGTGGTTGAGGAAGAGAAAAATACCGGTAAAGTTTATCCAACTCCCTGGAAAGACCGCCCCAAAGGGATTCTTTGCTGCCGGTCGGCCGCCGGCATGGTGATCGCCGCCAATAAAGTAAAAGGAGCTAGAGCGGTGGTTTGCTTTGATCCATCTTATGTGAGACAGTCTAGGTTGCACAACGACAGCAATATTTTAGCTCTTGGCGCTGACTGGCTTGACGATCTTCAAGTCAAGAAAATTATTAAAACTTGGCTTGAAACTGAATTTAGCGGAGAGGCACGGCACGTAAAAAGATTAGGTCAGATAAGCGCCTATGAAAATAGTTAGCCTTCTAAGTTATAATTTATCGCTGCCGACGATAATGAGAAAATCTGCGCTGGCGGGTTTTTCTTCCCCGTCCGGAAGTTTTTCAAGAGGAATACCAAGAAGTTTTGAAATCTGATCTGCTTTATTACCTTTTGTACCACTGATATCTATTAAGATAGTCTTGGCATAATCATTTTTCTTGGCATTATTACGATCTACGACAATCGCATCCGGAATAGCTTTTTTGAGAGTTTCCTCGTAAGTTTTGGTTAAGCCAACTTTGCTGGTGCCGTTGAGAAGAAAAAATTTTAGCATTTGGGGTGTGGGAGAAGATGTAGAAGCAGACGCGGTAGCTTCAGCGCTTTGAGTACTGATATTTATGGGAGCTACATCAATGATTTTATTTGCAAGAGGATCATAAAGAATAGCTTTTTTGGCATTGGGAAAGATGAGTAGTTTATCACCGTTTTTGGCTTTTTGGAAAAACGGTTGGTTTCCGAGTCTTTCTTTATCAGAAATGGTGGCTACTGTTGGCTCTTCGTCAGTAGGCAGCTCTATAAGTTTGCCTACTTTGGCAATAAGTTTTTGGGTTTCCTCACTAGCAATGGCGTTTGGATTCTGCAGTTTTTTTTGTAAGTTTCGATATTGATTATAAAAATAGAGGGAAGGAATAGCCGCAAGAGTAATAAGGAAGGCAGCGGCAAGGATGATCGCCTTTTTTTGGGAAAAGAGATTTCTCATGATTTAGTATTATAATTTAAAAAATCAAAATGTAAAACTCCAAACAACAATCCGAGAAGACAGAATTTCAATTTTCTGCCACATATGTCCCGCTAACCCAGCCTGTTTTTCCTTGATAATCTACTTTATACCAATCATATTTAATTTCACTGTAAGAAACAGTAGTGCCGCTGGGAATTTGGTCAATTTCTTTCGCATTGGTAGACGGTTCTTCTCTTAATCTAACGAAACCAAGATCATTAGGCAATATAGTTACTGTTTGGGTTAATCGGTTTGTAGGAGTAGGAGAGATGAGAAATGACGTAGTAGTAGGTACGATGGTAGGTAATGGACTAGGAGTGGGACTGAAAGTCAAGATCGGTCTGGGAGTGACTGTTGGTATGGGTGAAGAGGGAGAGGTAGCAGGAGTAGGAGACGGAGAAGCATCAGCCGGTGTTGGGGTGATGCTCACCGGACTTATCAAAACAGGAGGAGCAGTCGGAGCAATAACCAATGCCGAGGCAGCAGTACTTTCAAAGGTCTTAATGTCGGCAACCGCCAAAGCAACCCAGCTGAATTTAAGATCAGTGACCGCTTTTTCATCAAGTATGATGTAAAATCCTCTTGTAGTAATTCCGGCGATGGCAAAGTTGGGTCGCGCCAGGAAAAAGCCGTCTAATTGATCGGCTACTGATGCCGTATCAGCTGGTATATCCCAAAGCAGATTAGCCGTGACTACCGGTATTTCTTCATATTCTTTTTCAAAGCGCACTTCCACTTTTCTTTCACCCTTTTTGATAGTGGCAAAACCGGCGGTATCTTTGTTGAATGTTGGCCGGCCGACAAAAGTAACGTCACCCAAGAAACGGACCAGTTTTTCAAAAATGGTTTCGGCCTTGAATGCCGTTTGTCCGCCAAAAGTGGTTGCGCCCACAACCTCCAGTTTGCCCAAAATCGTCATGTCCAGATTAGCCCGGCCGGTTTCAAAAATAATATTGCCCAGCTTAATCTCGCCACACCCCTGGGGTGGTGTTGCGCCTGCGACACACCCCAGGGTTGGATTAGTTTCAAAAGCAGTTAATTGCGCTGAAGAGGTAGAAATTTCGATTTGGTCTTTGAGATTTGCTAGCCCATCGAGGTCTTGGCGAAGTTGGGATATTTGATTTGTAAATATCTCTAAGCCCTCTATTTGGTTGGCTTTGATTTTTTCGGCAGTGAGAGTGCCGGCAAAGAAGGCGTTGCCTAAACTGTCAAAGACAATCACGGCTGAGCCGCTTGCTTCTTTGTTGTTCATGATAAATCTGCCTTTATCAGAGAGAGTTAGTGTCAGGCCGCCTTCGGAAAAGGTCTCGATAGCATCAACCGTCAAGTTTTTAGTAATGATTTGGGGAGAAATTACTTCAAGGCCGCTAGTTACTCTGTCGGTAAAGATTTCTGATAATTCGGTATTTTTTAATTGTTCTTTTTGGGAAATAAATTTGCTTAAGACAAGTTTACTCCCATTGTCAATAGGTTTAGTCATATCTTCTTGTGAGGTGAGTCCGGGGAGAAAATCTATCATTTTTGAACCGTTGGAGTAACCGCTTTTTATAAAAGCCGTCACTTCTCCTATGCCGCTGTCGCCGTAGCTGGTCATTGCCTGGCCGATGATAGGTCCGGCTTTGGTAGCGCGCATGGCAACACCGGGAATGGAAGAGGAGGTAAGAAGATCACCGGGACGGATTTGGCCGTTTTCTGTGGTGACTTTTACCGGCACTCTTCCCGAGAGGGCAAGGGGTACCTGTCGGTGACTGCCTTTTGCTTCGCCGATGACAAGCCCCGGTTGAGATGAGATAACGCCTAAAAGACCGCTTTCATAAGTTTTAGTTGATTTTTTTACTCCGGCAAAAATTTGCGGGTCAAGAACAGCTACCATACCCGCCGTAAGGTCATTTTCGCCGGTGTAATAAAGTTCTGCCAAATCAGAGCCGGCAAGGATAAAGGCGTTAAGGAAGCTGCCGGCATAGATGGTTGAGTTTGAGGCATTGGCAGTATTTTGGGCCCATTGCAAAGTGACATTACCGCTGGTTGTTCCGTTGACTACCGTCCCTACTACCTCATACGTATCGTTGGTGCCAGTGCCGGACACAACAGCTGTTGCCGTACCGCAGGTGGTAATCTGCGGAGTGGTGACGGCCCCTTCCGCATCTATAGCGCTGTAACTGCACGAGGCGCCCGAAGGAGCAGTGACGGCGAATTTAAAATCGGGGGAGGTGGCGGAATTGCCATAAAGAGTAAAACGGAAAGACCATGTTTCACTGGCGCCGATAGCAAAGTAGAGATGATCGTCGTTTTGCAAGGTGGCGGAGTTGTTGACTATTTCGTCGGCAGATTTTCTTTTTACCGTAATTCCGCCACCACTACCCGAGCCGATACAATCTGTCCAGGCGCTTCCCTGATAACAGCGGAATTTATCATCGGCCGTGTTATAGTACATTGCGCCTTCAAAACCGGTTGGGTCGCCGGTAGTTGACTTGACATCGAGGGCAAAAAGATCAGGAGTGGTGCTCCCTGAACCTCCTTGGCCTATCTGGATAGTGTCGGTAGCGCTGGTGCCGCCTGCTTCAAGGTTAATGCCGCCTGTACCGGAGTAAAGATTGAGGGTGGTGGTAGAGGTGGTGTTGCCTAAAGTAATAGTTTTAGCGTTGGCGCCTGTACCAATGTTTAAAGCACCTGTGCCGTTGGTATCAATAGAAAGACTTTCGTTGGTATCTTGGGTGGTGATGGTAGCTCCATCGGCTCCGCTATAGCCTAAAATTAAGTCTTGAGCTTTCAAATCGTAAGCATAAGTAGTATTCGGATACAGAAAAGCGGATTCACCGGTGCCGGAGTAATAAAGGAGTGTTTCTCCACCCGGACCCACAGGGCCGGTAGCACCTGTAGCGCCAGTTGGACCAGTGTTTCCTGTAGTTCCGATAGTGCCAGTAGGTCCAGCAGATCCGGTAGCACCTGTTGCACCAGTTGTGCCTGTAGGACCGGCAGCTCCCTGACTGCCGGTTGCGCCTGTTGAGCCAGTTGGACCAGAGACTCCAGCTACTCCAGTTGAGCCTGTTGCTCCAGTTGGACCTTGTAATCCAGCAGCGCCAGTTGCTCCAGTTGAACCAGTAGGTCCTGTTATGCCTGTTGCACCAGTTGTGCCTGTAGGACCGGCAGCTCCCTGACTGCCGGTTGCGCCTGTTGAGCCAGTTGGACCAATACTTCCAGTTGGCCCAGCTTCTCCTGTTGCCCCTGTCGCACCCGTTGGTCCTCCTCCGCCACCTCCACCTGTTCCTGTTGCCCCTGTCGCACCAATTGATCCTGCGCTACCAGCTGTACCTGCATCACCTTTATCACCTTTATCACCTTTATCACCTTTGTCTCCTTTAGCGCCTGCCGGTCCAGGAAGTCCTGCTGGTCCAGCAGGTCCCTGTTCTCCAGTTTCTCCCGCAGGACCGGGTAGGCCACTTGCGCCGGGTTCTAATACTCCTGCATAAGGAATAGTTTTTCCTTCGGCTAAAATACTTTCGGCAGGTTTAATGGATGTTTGAAAATAAATTACTGCTTTCGGGGCAAAAGGAGCGATTACGCTTGAGATGATCCCGTTTATCGGACGGGGAATTGCATATCGTGCGCCTGCAATTCTAAAGTCTCTCAACAGATAATAAAATACAAAAATAAAAAGAAATGAAGAACTTATTACTATTCCAACATGTAAAATTTCATGGAAAAAAATTGTATGGCTGAAAAAATCAAAAAGTTTAAGACTTGCTTTTTCCACTACTTCTTCTTTTTCTAAATATAAATGATTGGTATTATCCTTAATAAGATTGACTTTACTTTTTTTTGCCCAGCGTTTTATTGTTTGTTTTGAGACGCCCATTTCGTGAGTTGCTTCTTTTGCGGTAACCACGGGGGAAGAAGGAGGTAATGGTCCAAATTCTTTGACCCGTTCCAATTCATCATGGGTAAATCTTCGAAAGCCGCCGGGAGTCTTTATACAGGTGATTTTGCCGGCCGCAACCCAGCGTCGCAGCGTCATTATGGATTTGCCGAGGTACTTTGCGGCTTCTCCTATAGTATAAATTTGTTTATGATTTTGGGCAGACACGATGTATAGATTTGTATATTTTTTAAGGCTAATTATGTATAGATTTGTATATGTATAGATTTTAGCCTCTTATTATATAAGGTAGAATAGTAATATATTACTTGTCAAGTAATTATAATGATATTGATTTAATATAGAATATTATTTGTATTCAAAAAAAATATATTTTATCTAAATATTAGATTAAACTTATTTGTTTAAAAAAGAAAAGATGAATAATGCAATCTTTATAAGAATAGAAAAGATATCAATCTGAAAAAATCATTATAGGATAATTAGGACAAAATTAGCAGATTTTCAATAGATGATTTTTATTTTTCGAATAAGGTATGAAGAAATTGTGATAGAAAAAAGAAGAGCGGTACCCAAAATAAGCCAGATTACGCTTTGTATTTTTATCAAAGGACGAAAGATTTCCTCTATAGGTGACACACTGATGACTATCCAGCCAGAAGAATTGATAGACGAACTTACTCCAATTACGCTTTTATTGATAATAGGGAAATAGACGTTTTCTATAAAGTATACCTCGCCGTCTTTTGACTTATGGTATATTTCAGAATTTTTAAGGAGAGATTTTTCTGATTCAGTTAGTAGTTTTCTATCGGAGATAAAGATAATTTGACCAGTGCTGTCAAGAAGTATTATTTGGTTTTCGCCGGCGGGATTACTTTTAGAAAAACTTTCTTTGATTTTATTCTTCAGCTTTTCTACTTGAAAACTTGCCACCGACACGCCGACCACTTCATTATTTTTAATTACCGGAGAGGCAGAGATAATCAGTTCTTCACCGGTTACTTTGCCTGTTATTGAGTTAGAGGTAACAGTTTTTTTAGTCCTTATAGCTTCTTGAAAATAATCCCTGTCTTGAATTTTGTATGTTGCCAGCTGTTCTTTGGAAATATCAAGAGTGGTTGCGAGGATGACTCCATTGGCGTCAGCGATATGGATATTATAAATTTCCGGAACTTTATTATGTGGCACAGAACCATAAAATAAAACATCATCATTTATTTTTAGATCGTTTGCTTTACGCTGCAGAGATGTTTTGAGTGTTCCATCACCAACTAATAATAATTTTATTTTTTTATCAGAAGATTTTTTCTTAATCAGTTGAAATGCT